>Ga0233447_1000293_pt1 | contig 60887 bp, 64 predicted proteins | sample SI_124_October20_3_FD_183014 | JGI IMG/M metagenome (GOLD analysis project Ga0233447, IMG submission 183014) | Seawater microbial communities from Saanich Inlet, British Columbia, Canada - SI_124_October2016_135_MG | ecosystem: Environmental > Aquatic > Marine > Inlet | place: Canada: British...
CTATTCCTCCGTATTTTTAGTAGAATTAAGAGGATAGCCTATCTTAAATATTAAAAACACGTCTATGACGTGTTTTTTTGTGCCTGTTTTATTCTTGGGTTATTTTATTTTTACCGGACACCAGTGACATTTAGCATATTTTTTTGTAGGGCTACACTTTATGCATTCTTTTTTGTCCATTTTTGATTTGTTTGCTTTACAGTTGGTTTTATAGGTGCTTTCTGGGTTTTTAGTTTGGGCAGAATTGTTGCATTCTATTTGGTTGGTTGGTTTTGAGGTTGAGGGACAGGCTTTATCTGATTTGCAAGCATATAAAGTAGTGCTTATTAAAGCTAATGCCAATATAGTTAATAGTGTTTTGTTTTTCATTTTTTTTCTCCTTGTTAATATATATAAATATATACGCTTGTAAGTTGTTTTGGGTTACAAAAAAAAGTGGTTATTCTTTTTTATTTGGATCGCCAAGGTCATTAGCTGACCAATCATATGGAAGAAAATCTATTCTATAGTAGTCAAGATTGAAGGTTGTGTTCATTTGTATGAAATTGTAGATGCCACCTTTGGTATTGAAATCTTTTTTGAACCAATTAAAGATTTTAGAAACATAGATGATTTGCTTTTTGTAGTTTAAGAATAGACCTTTTGAGCTGTTTTGTAGAAAGGCTTTAATTTGTGTTTTGAGTTGGGTGTCAACGGTAGAGGCACTGTAAGCTTCTTGTCGTAGGTTTGGTGCAGAAATAGAACCATTTACTAATGCGAAGTGTATACGAGGATCTTTGAATGGACGGAGAATATCGTTTTTTATTTCTGCTAAGGAATATTTTTTGTTGTTTATAGATATTGCTTTGTTTTTCCAGATGTCTAGTGATTCGTTACTTTGAATGTTGTTGTAGTTTTCTACGATGATTTTTATGGTTGTTATGTTGTATACATTAATCCAGAAAGCAAGGTGTTGGTCTTTAAATTTGAAGTTTTTCGGGTCTATTTTATTTAACTTGGATAGGATTTGAGGAAATCGAGGGTCAGATTTTATTTTACTGTAGTCTACTAGTGTTGTAATAACTTTATTTTTGCTTGAGACAATGACGTTGTCATTAAGTATACTAGTCCAAATTTTTTCGTATGTTGTGGCTTTTGCTGCTATATTTGAGCTAATCAGTAGAATTGTGGCTATGAAAAATAGTGTTTTTTTTGTTGTTAAAGTCAATTCGTTTTTTTCTTTTTGTTATTTATAACAGGTGTTTTATATCCTTTATATTGGATATTGCCTTTTTTATCAATAACAAATTGGCTTGGTATACCATATATTTCGTAGGCTGTTGAAATTTTGGAGCCTTTATCAAAGGCAGCTGCGTATTTGATTTTATGTTTTTTAATATACTTATTTACTTTTTTCAAGGAGTCATTTGACCCTACATTAATTGCTAAGAATTTGACATCATTACTTGTTTTGTTGTTGTACATTTTTTTTAGCTCAGGAACTTTGTCAGTACAGGCAGGACACCACGTTGCCCAAAAAACTAGATGAACTTTTTTTTTGCCTCTATAGTCGATAAGATTAAAAGCTTTTCCATCTAAAGTTGTAATAGAAAAGGTAGGTGCCTCTTCGTTGACATCTAATGCAGTTCCTGTTGTTGTAATTATTGTTACCAGAATAAGTGATAGAATTAGTTTTGTTATTTTCATTTTTTTCTCCTTAAAATAATAGTTGTCCCATTTTTATTAAAAAATACTCGCCGCCTATAATAATGATTATGGCAAAGGCCTGTTTGACTCTGACCATCCATGTGCCTGGTTTTGGAACTGTTTTTGCAAGGCCAACAAATGTGCCGAGTATAATTAAAAAAGTACCCATTCCGAATGAAAAGCTAAACATTAATATACCACCTTTTATTATGCTGCCAGTAGTGGCAACATAACCAAGAAGAATTGCAAGGATTGGTGTTGTGCAGGGAGCGGCTACTAGGCCAGATATGGCGCCCATAATAAATACGGTTAAAAAGCTTTTATTTTCTTGCCACTTGTGGGTATTTAGAAGGCCTATTTGAGGGATGTTTATCCAACCCATCATCCAAGCACCAAAAAAAAGACAAAGGTTTCCGATGATTAGGAATAGCCATGGGTTGGTGGATAAGTGGCCGAACATTATTCCTGTTGAGGCGGCGATTATGCCTAGGATACTATAAACTATAGAGAGGCCGCCAACATAGGTTAATGACAAGAGAAACGCTTGCCATTTGCTGGTGACTTTTTGAGAGCCTATAACGCCAATAGTTACTGGGATCATAGGGTAAATGCAGGGGGTAACGCTTGCTAAAATACCAGTTAGATAGGAGATAAGAATAGCAAGTACTAGGTTTTGTGATAAAAGATTTTGAAAATTTGATAAAAGAGAATCCATTTTTTGGCTCCGTTCTTGTCTTTGGCAATAGTTGCTATTTGTTTCTATTTATAAACATACGTTTAATATTAGTAAATGGTTACTGATAAATTAATAAAGTATTTTTTTATGATAAAGGGCTCTGTTATAAAAAGCTATAGTGATAGTTTGGTTATTGGCAGATAGCGATGGTTCGGAGGCTGGTTTTTTTATTAAAAGGTGTTTTAGTGAAGTTTTCAAATAGTTCTATTTTTTTGAAATTTGCTTTGGATAGAAGTTTTTTTAGGTTGTCTAGCTGGATAGCATATAGAGGTGTTGTGTTTTTGATGGTTTGGTTTGTTTCTTTTATTAATAACGTTGTTGTGAAGTCTATAATTTGGCTGTTAGTAAAATTATAGATGCGGTCAAACTTGATATGTTGGTTTTCTATTAGTGGAAGTTTGGTAATCTTGTTTTTGACGATGTGGTCGTAGTTGAGTATTTGAAATAAGAATTTGCCATTTTCTTTTAGTAGGCTTTTTATTTGTATGAATAGGTTTAATATTTCTTTGTCAGATAATAGGTGGACTATGGTATTGCCAAAGCACGTGATTATATCGAAATTGTTATTTGGATAATGTTGCTGGAGTTCTGTCATATTATGAGGATCAAAACTGATGAGGTTGTTTAGGTTTTTTGCCTTTTCATGTGCTAGGTGGATCATTTTTTGATCTAGATCTATACCAAAGACATTTTGGTCATTTTCTGCAAGCTTAATAGCCAGAGATCCAGTAGAGCATCCAACATCAAGGATTGTGTTTATTGCGCTTGAAAATTCTGAGCTAACAAAGTTAAACTGAGGTTGTTTCAATGGGAAAATATGGTCATAGTTTGTTGCGATTGACTCGTAAAAGTTCATTATTAAATAGTATATTATAGGCTTAATATAATAAAGCCATGAAAAGGAAATTAGATTATGGATAAAGAAGGTTGTTGTGGCTGTGGTTGTAAAAAAGATAATAAAGATCAAGAACCTGATGTTTGTATTGATATGGTTTCAACAAGGTTAGGGTGGAAAGATTATTTTGGTGGTTTTAAGGCTAGGTGGGGGATAAATAGAGATAACTATAAAGTGGCGCCTGGTTTATATGCGGTGGGGAATCCTGATAAGGGTTCGAATGTGTTTGTGACTGCTAATTATAAGCTTACTTTTGATGTTTTAAGAAAAAACCTGGTAGGTGTTGATGGTTGGCTGTTGGTGCTTGATACAAAAGGCGTTAATGTTTGGTGTGCTGCTGGAAAAGGAACTTTTGGGACAGAAGAGCTGATTGAAAGAATTGAAAAGAGTGGTTTGAGTCGTGTGGTAGATCATAAGAAAATTATAGTTCCGCAGTTGGGGGCGGTAGGGGTTAGTGCTTGTGAGGTGAAGAGTGCTACGGGTTTTGAGGTTATTTATGGGCCAGTTCGAGCATGTGATATAAATCTTTTTTTGGATAATGGTTTAAAATCTGATGGTGTGATGCGGCAGGCTAAGTTTACTTTTTATGATAGGTTGGTTGTGGTGCCGATGGAGATGGTTATTGCCCTAAAATATTTTTTAGTGGCAGCTGTGATTGTTTTGTTGGTTGCTGGTTTGAGAATAGAAGATAAGGTTTTTGTTATTAATTTTAAGGATTGTATTTTTGGGTTGAGTGCTCTTGTGGGGGCTTTTATTTCTGGTACTATACTGGGGCCTTTGATGTTGCCTTTTTTGCCAGGAAGAAGTTTTTCATTTAAGGGGTTCTTTATGGGCTTGATAACAGCTGGTTTTTTAGCTGATTTGTTTGGGGTGCCTATAAAAAATATTGAATTTATAGGGATGTCGTTGGTTGTTATCGCAGCATCCTCTTTTTTTACAATGAATTTTACAGGGACTTCAACTTACACATCGCTTTCTGGTGTTATGAAAGATATGAGGGTTGGTATGCCTTTGCAGGCAGTGGCTATGACATTGGGTGTTGTTTTATATGTTATTGCTAAGTTTTTATAGGAGGGAATTGGAATTATGTTTGATTTGAAATATTTAAAAAATGTTACTACTTTAGAGCTGGACCAAAAAAAATGTGTTGGTTGTGGTATGTGTATAAAAGTTTGCCCTCATGCAGTTTTTGAAATAATAGATAAAAAATCTTTTATTATTGATAAAGATGCTTGTATGGAATGTGGTGCTTGTGCCAAAAATTGTATTGTAGATGCAATAAAGGTAAAAACAGGGGTCGGTTGTGCTTATGGCGTTATTATGGGTGCTATTAAAGGAACGGAGCCGACTTGTGGTTGTTCGGATGATGGAGGCTGCTGTTGAGTTGTGATTAGAGTAGAAAATTTAATAAAGAAATATGCAAATGGGTTTCTAGCACTTGATGATGTTAGCCTTGAGATTAAAGAAGGTGATTTTTTTGGTCTTTTGGGGCCGAATGGTGCTGGAAAGACGACTATGATAAATATTTTGAGTTCTTTGGTAAGAAAGAGTAGTGGTGGTATTTTTATTGATGGCAAAAAATATGAAGAAAATATTGCTTATTGTAAAACCTTGATTGGGTTAGTTCCTCAAGATTTTAACTTTAATGTATTTCAAACTTGTACTGATGTTGTTTTGAACTCGGCAGGATATTATGGGGTTAGAAAAGATTTAGCAAAAGAGAGAATGGATGTTTTGTTTGATAGGTTAGAGCTGCAAGATAAACGCCTTTCTAAGTCTGGGGAGCTTTCAGGTGGCTATAAAAGAAGGCTGATGATAGCAAGAGCTTTGGTTCATGACCCGAAAATATTGATTTTGGATGAGCCTACAGCTGGTGCGGATGTAGTGCTTAGAAGGGTTATTTGGGAGTTTTTAGAAGAGCTTAATAAAAAGCATGGTGTGACTATTATTTTGACAACGCATTATTTGGAAGAGGCAGAGAGGATGTGTGGTCAAATTGGGATTATTGAGAAGGGGAAAGTTATTGAAAATGCACCAACAGAAAAGTTGTTAGGGTCATTAAAAAGCGAAAGAGTTGTTTTGGAATGTGATAGACCTGTAATAGATTTTAGTGAAAAGGGTTATAAGGAAGTTAGGGCTTGTGCATATGAAGTGGTTTTGACGCCTGAGGTTAGTGTGACAGGTGTTGTCAGGGGTTTGGATAAAGAGGGGATTGTTGTGAAAAGAGTGATTAATAAAACTAATCGGCTGGAAGAGTTGTTTATTGGTTTGACTTCAAAGGAAAAAAGCGATGATTAGCTCTGTACAGGGTTTGGCTTTTTATACTATTGCGAGAAAAGAGATATTAAGGGTTTTTAGGATTTGGAAACAAACTTTATTGCCATCGGTGATTACAACATCTTTATATTTTTTAATTTTCGGGAAATTTATTGGTAGTAGGGTCGGTGATATGATGAATCATTCCTATATTGAATTTATTATACCGGGTTTGGTTATGATGGGGGTTATATCTAATTCGTATTCTAATGTTTCTTCTTCTTTTTTTGGGGAAAAATTTTTGAAGAGTATTGAAGAGATTTTGATTGCGCCTGTTTCTAATATGGTAGTAATTTTTGGGTTTGTTATTGGTGGTGTTGTTAGGGGTTCTATTGTAGGTTTTTTGATAATTCTGGTTTCTGGTTTTTTTAGTGATTTGGCTATATCAAATATTGGGTTGGCTGTGGTTATGATATTTTTGACAGCGGGTTTGTTTTCTATGTTTGGGCTTATTAATGCTATTTATGCTAAAAGGTTTGATGATGTTTCGATTGTGCCTACTTTTGTTTTGAACCCATTAACTTATTTGGGTGGTGTGTTTTATTCTATAAAGTTATTACCGGTTTTTTGGCAAAGGGTTTCTCTTTTTAACCCAATATTATATATAGTGAATATTTTTAGATATGCTTTTTTAGGGTATTCGGATATACCTGTTTTAAGAGCTTTTATTGTATTAGTTTTCTTTTTGGTTGTGGTTTTCTTCTTTTGTTTGCATCTTTTAAAAAGAGGTGTGGGGCTAAAGAACTAGCGCTAAAGAGTTACCACTTAAGTATTTTTTTTCCTATTAATAAACCGAGCAGGCAGATGATAATTACTGGCAGAAAATGCCAAAATAGTAGGTGTGCGGGTGTTGTTCCATTGCAGATAAATTGAAGTGCAAATGTTGCTATTGAGGCGCAGGCAAGGCTGATCATAACCCCTGTAAAGATTGGGCGTGTTGAGGTGATGGAGGAAAGAAATGTGCTGATGATCAGAAATGGTATGGTTGCGATTATTATGGTTTCTTTTAGGCAGTTTAGACCAGGGCCTGGTTGTAGGGCGCAGGGGCCGCAAGTTTTATAGGCACAGATAAGTTTGAAAAGTATGCTTAGACACCAAAAAGCTAAGAATAGAAATGGTAGGTATGCGGCTTTTGAGATTTTTGTAGGGGTCATGGTTTTGAATGCTACAAAGGAAGCGCTGATGCTGAGTAGGGCTAAAAAGAAAGTGTCTAGTAGAAATGAACTTTTTTTACAGGCTAGGCAAAGGTCTGGTCTTATTCCGTAAAAATAAACAAAAATGCTAGTTAAAACAATGGTTAGTATAGAATAGACAACCATGCATTTTTTGCATGGTATGAACCTTTTAACAGGTTTGAGGTTTGATGTTAGGTTAGAAATGAGCTCTTTTTTATTCATTTGATTTGCTCCTTAATGTTTTGATTGCACGATGAATGCTAGTTTTAACGTTTGGGATGCTCATTTTAAAAAAACGAGCTGCATCTGCAATGCTGAATCCTTCAATTTTAACTTTTTTTAGTAGCTTTTGTTGTTTTTCTGTGAGCTTTGATAGGTGGGTTTCGAGTTCTATTTTTGTTTCAAGTTCTTCTTCAAAGTTAGTGTTTTTAATGAACCAGGCGTTTATTGGTTCTGTGTTGGAGAAGTCTACAGGGATATCTTTATTTTTTCGGAAATAATCTATGGTTTTATAGCGAGAGATTGAGAGTAACCAATTTTGGAATGGTTGTTCTGGATTATAGGTATGCCTGGCTTTGTGGAGGGCCATTATTATTTCTTGTGTTAGGTCTTCTCGTTGCTCTTTATTTACTATTCTTGGCTTTAGATATTTTTCTATTATGCTATATGAATATTCTAGTATTGCTTGATAGGCAGAAGCCTTGCCATTTTGAGCTTCTGTCATAAGGGCTGAGGTTTCTTGTTGGGTTATTGTCATTGCTTTGATTGTATATATCAAAGACCTTTTTTTAAAGGTTTATATGATACTTAAATACCTTTCGCCAGTGTCAGGTGCTATGAATACAATGGTTTTCTTTTTATTTTCTGGGCGTTTTGCTACGGAAATGGCTGCGTATGCAGCTGCGCCTGCTGAAAAGCCGACTAAGAGGCCTTCTTTTGTGGCTAGTTTTTTTGCTGTGTCTGTTGCATCTTGGTTTGAGATTTTAATAATCTCGTCATATATTGATGTGTTTAGAATATCTGGTACAAAACCAGCACCTATCCCTTGGATAATATGTTGGCCTGGGGTGCCACCAGATAGAACTGGGGAATCTTCTGGTTCAACCGCGATTGTTTTTATGTTTGGGTTGAGTTTTTTTAGTGTTTCCCCAACACCTGTGATTGTGCCACCAGTCCCTATGCCTGCGATAAAAACATCTATTTGGCCGTCTGTATCGCGCCAGATTTCTTGAGCTGTGGTTTGACGGTGGATATCTGGGTTGGCTTTGTTTTTGAATTGTTGAAGTAAAATTGAGCCAGGTATGTTTTTGTGTAGTTCTTCGGACTTTTCTATTGTGCCTTTCATTCCTTTTGAGCCACTGGTTAGCTCAAGTTGTGCACCATATGCTTTTAGTAAGTTACGACGTTCGACGCTCATGGTATCTGGCATAGTTAGAATAAGCGCGTAGCCTTTAACAGCACAAGTAATAGCTAGGCCAATGCCGGTATTTCCGGAAGTTGGTTCTATTATTATTGAGCCAGGTTTTAGTGATCCTTCTTTTTCTGCTGCTTCGATCATGGATAGCCCTATGCGATCCTTTACAGAGCCGCCAGGGTTGAGGCTTTCTAGTTTGGCAACAAGGTTTGCATCTATTTCTGGTGCTATTTTAGATAGTTTTACTAGCGGTGTGTTGCCAATAAGCTCGGTTATGTTATTTGCTATTTTCATTTATGTTAGCCTTTCTTGTTTTAGGTTTTGGCAAGACTATCTTCAATGTCTGTAATTAGATCATCTATATGCTCGATTCCTATTGAGAGACGGACTAGCTCAGGCGTTATACCGCCTGATTTTTGCTGCTCTTCTGTGAGTTGTGAATGAGTTGTGCTGGCTGGATGCGTAGCAATGCTTTTAGTGTTGCCAACGCTTGATAGGTGAGAAATTATCTTAAGGTTTTCTATGAACTTTTTGCCAGCGTCAATGTTGCCTTTAACACCAAATACAACCATGCCGCCAAACCCTTTTTTAAGATATTTTTTGGCAATGTTATGGGTTGGGTGGCTGTTAAGCCCTGGATATTTTACCCAAGCTACTTTTGGGTGACTCTCAAGGTGTTTAGCAATACTTAAAGCATTTTGAGAGATTCTTTCCATTCTTAAAGCTAAAGTTTCTATTCCTTGTAAGAATAGCCATGCGTTGTCTGGAGATATGCAGGCGCCAAGATTTCTTAGTGGGACTAGTCTCATTCTAAGCGCAAAGGCTATATTGTTAAGATCTCCAAGATCGTGAGCATAGCGAAGGCCATGATAGCTTTTGTCAGGTTTGTTAAATAATTCAAACTTAGGGTCTGTCCAATCAAATTTTCCAGAATCAACAACTATGCCGCCAATACCTGTGCCATGACCGCCAAGCCACTTAGTTAGAGAGTGACAGACAATATCTGCACCATGATCAATTACGTTTAATAAGTAAGGTGTTGTGAAAGTTGCATCAACAATTAGTGGTAGATGATGCTTTTTTGCAATAATGCTTACGGCTTCTATGTCTGTGAAATCTAGCCCTGGGTTGCCGATAGTTTCTATGTAAAGGGCTCTTGTTTTTGAGTTTATTTTTTGCTCAAAATTGGATGGTTTTTTTGCATCTACAAAATGTGTTTTTATTCCAAATTGAGTTAAGATGCAATCAAACATTGTATAGGTACCACCGTAAAGATTGTTTGCAGAAACTATTTCATCGCCTGCTTGGCAAATATTTATTATTGAATAAAATATTGCTGAGGTGCCGGAAGCTAAGGCTAAAGATGCAGGTGCCCCTTCAATAGAGGCAATTCTTTTTTCTAGTATTTCTTGTGTAGGGTTGGTGAGCCGGCTGTAGATATTGCCGAGTTCTTTGAGGGCAAATAGATCAGCAGCTTGTTTTGAATCTTTAAAGACATAAGCATCTGTTCTGTGTAGAGGTACGCCAATGGATCTTGTTTCTTTGTCAGGGGTGTACCCTGCGTGTAGAGATAATGTTTCGATACTTTGTTTTTTGTTTGTCATTTTTTTTGCTCCTTATTTTTAATAATTATCTGTTTTATTAAATGTAATACATCATATTTAAGTTTTTATTTTCCATATACATTTTTGTCAGCATTTTGAGGTTGTAGTTTTTTAATATGACCTTAAACTGCTCAGTGATTTCAGTATATATGTTTTTTGTTGAGCACATATTTATTTTTTGGCATTTATTTTTTTTATTACAATCAACTAAGTTGAATTTGCCATCGAAGACCTCCAATATATCGAGGATATTGATGTCCTCTGGTTTTTTAGCAAGGATGTAGCCACCTTTAGCTCCGCGGATGCTAATAAGCAGTCCTTGTTTTTTTAAAGTGTGAAAAAGGCTTTCAAGATATTTGATTGGTAAGCCTTCTGTTTTTGCTATTTCTTTTAGGAATATAGGATTTCCTTGGCTTTTAGCTGCTAGATAGGTGAGCGCTCTTAAGCTATATCTGGTTTTTGTTGAAAATTGCACTTGACCACTCCTTGATTAGTTATATAATTAAACCCTATCAAGTCTATAGGGTATAGGTAGAATATGTGAATTTTAGAGTTTTGACAAGCGGTTTTTTTTGGATATATTTGGGGATGGGTTTTTGAAAAAGTTGAGTATATAATAATAGGCGTTTATAAGGGTGGAATTGAGATTGAAAATAATGTTTTTTTAAGGAAAGACTATGAATATTGTTGAGAAGATAAAAGATTTAAAGAGAAAAAGGAATGCTGTTATTTTGGTACATAACTATCAGTTGCCAGAGGTTCATGAGGTTGCTGATTATGTGGGGGACTCTTTAGGCTTAAGTATAAAGGCTGCAGAAACCGAGGCGGATGTTATTGTTTTTTGTGGTGTTTATTTTATGGCGGAAACAGCTAAGATTATTTCACCAGAAAAGATTGTTTTGATTCCTGAAAAAACAGCTGGTTGCCCGATGGCGGATATGGTTACAGTTGAAGCTTTGAAAAAAAAGAAAAAAGAGCATCCAAATGCTAAGGTAGTGTGTTACGTGAATACGACTGCAGAAGTAAAGGCTTTATGTGATATTAGTTGTACTTCTGGAAATGCAGAGCGGATTGCTAAAGAGGCTTTGAAAGATGTTGAGGAAGTTATTTTTGTGCCGGATAAATGTTTGGGAAGTTATGTGGCAGAAAAAGCTGGAAGAGAGTTTATGCTTTGGCCTGGGTTTTGTCCTAGTCATGTAAAGATATTGCCAGAGCATGTTGAGGCACAAAAAAAGAAATATCCAAATGCTGAGGTTCTTGTTCATCCAGAATGTACACCGCAGGTAAGAGATGTGGCAGATGGAGTGTTTTCTACTGATGGGATGTGTAAATACTCAAAAAAAACAAAAGTTAAAGAACTGATTATTGGTACAGAGATTGGCATGCTATATAGATTACAAAAAGAGAACCCAGACAAAAAGTTTTATCCAGCATCAGAATTTGCTGTTTGTCCAAATATGAAAAAAACAAACTTAGCAAGTGTTTTGACTGCTCTAGAAGATATGACATATGCAGTTGAATTAGATAAGGAAATAATGGATAAAGCAAGATTATCGATAAACAAAATGTTGGAGTATAAATAAGATGACAAAACAAGTATATATGGATAATAATGCGACAACGCCACTTCATCCAGAAGTGAAAAAAGCAATGGTAGCGGCTTTGGATGTGTATGGTAATCCATCAAGTTTGCATAATTTGGGAAGGTATTCACGAAGCCTTATTGAGGAGGCTCGAGCAAAAGTCGCAGATTTGATAGATGCTGAGCCAGAAGAGATAGTGTTTGTTGGTAGTGGGTCAGAAGCGAATAACACAGTGCTTTCAAAATGTGCATGTCCTTCTTGTCATAGTTGTGGGAAGACTTGTTCCCAGGTGGTTAGAAATGAGCTGATTACAACCAAGATAGAGCATCCTTGTATATTAGAGACGGCAAAATGTTTAGAAGATACAGGGATAAAGGTTACTTATTTGGATGTTGATAAATTTGGTAGAGTTGATCCTGCTGACCTTGAAAAGGCTATATCTAATAATACTAAGTTAGTTTCAATTATGATGGCTAATAATGAGATAGGAACAATTCAAGATGTAAAGAAGTTGGCTTTAATTGCGCATGAAAATGGTGCTATGTTTCATACTGATGCTGTTCAATCAGTAGGGAAGATGTCTTTGAGTGTTAAAAATTTAGATGTGGATTTTTTAACAATATCAGCGCATAAGATATATGGTCCTAAAGGTGTTGGCGCTTTGTATGTAAAAAAAGGGACTTTGTTTTGTCCTTTGATTAGGGGTGGCCATCAAGAAAACGGAAGAAGAGCTGGTACTGAAAACTTGGTGGGAATAGTTGGGTTAGGACGAGCTATTGAGCTAAGAAAAGCTGAAATGCAAGATGAAGAAAAAAAATTGATTGAGCTTAGGCATTCTTTAAGAACAGGTATTGAAAAAAACATAAAAGATATTAGCTTTAATAGCCCTCAAGAGGGTTGTTTGCCAGGAACAATTAATGTTTCTTTTGATGGTGCAGAAGGTGAAGCTATTTTACTGTATTTGGATTTAGAGGGAATTGCGGTTTCTACTGGTTCGGCATGTGCTTCTGGGTCATTGGATCCATCCCATGTTTTGACTTCGATTGGTGTGCCAATTGAAGCGGCGCATGGTTCTGTGCGGATTAGTTTGGGACGGGATAATACTTTAGACGATGTTAATTATGTAGTTGAAAAACTGACAATGGTTATTAATAAAATAAGAGAGATGTCTACTGTATATAGAGGAGGAATATGATGAACCCAAATTGGGCCTATTCAGATGAAGTGAAAGAGCATTTTACTAACCCGAAAAATATTTTGAAAGATATGGAAGAATCAGAATTTGATGGTAAGGGTGTAGAGGGGAATGTTAAATGTGGTGATGAGATGATGGTCTTTGTGAAAATTGATAAGGACAAGAATATAATAACCGATTGTAAATGGAAAACTTATGGTTGTGCTAGTGCTATTGCAAGTATGTCAGCATTATCAGAAATGGTTAAAGGTTGGCCTGTTGAAAAGGCTTATTTGGTTACACCTCAGGATATTACAGAAATTCTTAAGGGTTTACCACAAAACAAAATTCATTGTTCAGTTTTAGGTGATAAAGCTTTAAGAGCGGCTATTGATAACTATTATGAAAAAAATGGTTTAGATAACCCAGTTAAAGATCAATCAGTACGAATAGTTTGTAAATGTATGAACATTACTGATAAGGATATTGAAGAGGCAATAAATGCTGGAGCAAAGACATATGAAGATCTTCAACAAAAAACAAAATGTGGAACTGTTTGTGGCGAATGTAAGGGCGATATTATGGCTTTGCTTGATATTCATAACCATTAATAGAGACGCTGTATGAATAAAAAACAAACTATAGCAGTAGGTATGAGTGGTGGCGTAGATTCGTCAGTAACGGCATTGCTTTTGAAAGAGCAGGGCTACAATGTTATTGGTGTGATTATGAAGGTTTGGTCAGGAGAAGAGATCTCTGATGCAGTTAAAGTTAATAGTTCTTGTTATGGGCCGGATGAGGCTGAAGATATAGCAGCTGCCAAAGAGGTTGCAAAGGCTATTGGGGTAGAGCTTTATGAAGTTGATTTGAAAGAAGAATATAAAAATGAGGTTATTGATTATTTTAGAGGTGAGTATGCTGAGGGTCGTACACCCAACCCATGTGTTAAATGTAATTGGAAAATTAAGTTTGGAGATTTGATTAAAAAGGCTCGAGAAATGGGCTTGGTTTTTGATAAGTTTGCGACAGGTCATTATGCAAGTGTTGAATATGATGAGGGTAGTGGACGGTATTTACTGAAAAGAGCAAAAGATAGGTCAAAAGATCAAACATATTTTATGTCTTTCTTGTCTCAAGATCAGCTGTCAGAATGTGTGTTTCCATTAGGTGTTTTCTTAAAAAGTGAGATAAAAGAAAAAGCTAAGAACTTGGGTTTGAAGCTGGAAGAGAAAAAAGAAAGCCAAAACTTTGCAGCAATGGGGCATGAAAGTTTGCTAGGTGGATTGTCAAAACCTGGTGACTTTGTTGATACTGAAGGCAATGTTTTGGGTGAACATAGAGGAATCCCTTTTTATACAATAGGGCAGCGTAAGGGCTTGGGTGTTTCGCATTCTTTTCCTTTGTATGTTATTGCAATAAATAAAGATAAGAACCAGGTGGTTTTGGGGGCTAAAGAAAAACTGGTTGGTTATAAATTGATCGCAAAGAATCCTAATTGGATAGCTTTTGAGAAGTTAGAAGGTGTGATAGAGGTTTCAGCAAAAATTCGGTATGTCCAAAAAGAATATCAGGCAAGGCTTACGCCAAGAATAGATGATAAGGTTTTGGTTGAGTTTTTTGATCCACAATCAGCAATTACGCCAGGACAAACAGTGGTTTTTTATCAAGATGATTTAGTGGTTGGGGCTGGGGTCATTGAGGAGGCTCTTTAAGGTGTCAGAAATTACGCTTAAAATTAATGGGAATGAAGAAAAGATGGCTATTGGTATAACAGTGGCTGATATTTTGGTGAAGTATAATCTAGATCCAGAAGCTGTTGTTGTGGAGGTTAATGAGGATATTAGGCTGAAAGATGTGTGGAATAAGCCTTTGGTTGATGGAGATACATTAGAATTAGTGAGGTTTGTTGGTGGTGGTTAACCTATTTGAATATGAATGAATTCGAAAAAGGGTTGCTTAAATATTTCAGTGAAGATGATTTGAGAACTATTCAGGATATAAGGGTTGGGATTGCAGGTGCTGGAGGTTTGGGTTCAAATATCGCTGTTTGTTTGGTTAGGTCTGGTTTTAAGAATTTAGAGATTCTTGATTTCGATGTTGTGGAAGCTTCAAATTTGAATAGACAGTATTACTTTATGGATGATCTTGGTAAACCCAAGGTAGCTGTTTTGAAAGATAGGTTGTTAACAATTAACCCAAGTGCCCAAATAAAAGTTTTTAATACAAAAATGGATAGAGATAATTGTGTTGATTTTTTTAAAGAGGCTGATATCGTTTTTGAAGCTTTTGATAGGGTAGAAGCAAAGAAAATGGTGCTTGAAACTTTTGGTGGATCTAAACGAATTATTATATGTGGTGTTGGTATGGCAGGCCATAAAAATGAGAATGAGCTGAAAATAAGAAAGCTTAGTGGTAGGCATTTTATTGTTGGGGATGGTGAAACATCTATTAAGTGTATGCCGCCGCTTGCGCCAAGAGTAATGGCGTGTGCTTCTTTGATGGCTTCTATAGCGTTAGAGTGTGTATTAGAAAATAAAACAGGAGGAAGAAAATGATAAATAAAAAAGTTTTGGATGCAATAAATGAGCAAATAAATAAAGAGGTATATTCCGCGTATTTTTATCAATCAATGGCAGCGTATGCAAGTTATGAGGGTTTAAATGGGATTGCTAATTGGTTTAATGTTCAGGTCCAAGAAGAATTGAGTCATGCTAAGGTTTTTTATAACTATGTTATTCAGCAAGGTGAGAAAATAGAGTTGAAAGCTATAGAACAACCTCCTGTAGAATTTGAATCTCCAAAGCAGTTGTTTGAGCAGACACTAGAACATGAGAAGTATGTTTCTCGTTTGATTAATGATTTGTATTCACTTGCGAAAAAAGAGAATGATAATGCAACAGAAATTCTTTTGCAGTGGTTTGTTTCAGAGCAAGTAGAGGAAGAGGCTAATGCATCTGATATTTTAAGTAAATTTAAGATGGTTGGTGGCGAAGCAAGTGGTTTGTTTATGATTGATACGGAACTTGCTAAAAGAGTTTTTACTCCACCGAGTATTTTGGCAAATTAGATTCGAGCATCTATTTTAGGCTGGCATATTAATAATTATGAAAAGACAAGAACTTAGAAAAACACTGTTATATATTTAAATTATCATTTTTAAATCACTATTTATTGTTTTTCTAGTAATTTATAATATAAGTCTTCATAACCTTCTACCATAGAATCTACAGTAAATCTTTTTTCAAACTCTTCTCTGCATCTCTTTCTAGATATTTGTTCTATATTGTTTATAGCATTGATAAAGTCATTATCACTTAAGCAAAGAAACCCTGTTTCATTATTGGTTATAATTTCGGGTACGGAACCACAGGGTCTTGAAATTACTGGTGTGCCGCATGCTAAAGCTTCAATCATTACTAAACCAAAAGGTTCAGGCCAATTAATAGTGTTTAGTAATGCTTTGGCGCCACCAAGTAATTCATTTTTCTGCGTATCATTAACTTCACCTAAAAACTCAATTAAGGGGTGATCTAATAGTGGTTCTATTTTTTCTTTAAAATAAAGTTTGTCTGTGGGGTCAATTTTTGCGGCTATTTTTAAGCGAACGCCAGCTTTTTTTGCGAAATTTATTGCATCATCAGGGCACTTTTCTGCTGCTATTCTACCTAAATATAAGAAATAATCTTTGGAGCTTTCGCTGTATGTATAAAGATTTTTTGGGTATCCATGATAAACGGTTTTGCACCAGTTAATATTTTTTACAGGTTTTCTTTGGGCGTTGCTGATAGATACATAGTTTAAGTCTTTATAAAACTGCATAATTTTTGAATACTCTAATAAATCTAGTCTACCGTGTGTTGTAAATACGACTGGTTTATTGCATAAGCTTGCATAGGGATAAGCAAGATAGTCTACATGGCAGTGAATAATATCAAACTCATCTATCATCTTTTCAAATAAAGTACCCAGGCTAAGCATGGTTATGGTGCTGGGGTCTCTTAAGTTTTTGTCTAAACGAGTGCCTCTTTCTGTTAGCCACATTAATCTAGCATTTGTTTGAGAGTTTCCTGTGGCAAATAGAGTGACGTCATGCCCCTTTTTAACAAGACCCTCTGTTAGATAGTGAACTACTCGTTCAGTTCCTCCATACATCTTTGGGGGAACTCTTTCTGCGATTGGTGCAAACTGGGCAATGCGGATCTTTTTTTTGGTCATTTAAATCCCTCTTATAATTTATTTTGTTTTATATTCAATAACTTTATTTTTATTGAAATAGACTTTGTATGATCTGTTATAAACATTAACAGTGATGTGCCCTTCTTTACTTGAGCTAACTAATATATTTATATTGTTTTTTTCTACTGTTACAGTAACCTTTTTTGCTCTCCAAATAATAGAGTATTTCAATCTTTTCCATTTACGAGGTAGCCAAGGCTTAAAAGCCAGTCTGTTAGATTTGATTCGTATTCCACCAAAACCACAAACAGCAGTTTGCCAAGCGCCCCCTATTGCTGCTGCATGAACACCGTCTGCTGTGTTTTTATGGCTGTTATTTAAATCAGCAAGTAATGTTTTTAAAAAATAATTATATGCATGAAGTCTTGATCCAATATCTAAGCCCATCATAGCGTATGTGCAATGGCTTAAAGATGACTTGTGCATTGTTCTTTTTTCATAATATTTGTAGTTTACTATTTTTGTTTCTTTAGAAAAGGCCTGGGGAAATAGAAGCATCAATAAAACAACATCGGCTTGTTTTAATAGTTGGGTTGCGGCTATATTTTTATAAGTTATGCCAACAGGCAGTAAGGGTTGGCCTTTTTTATCTAGACGACCGATTTCGATATTATTTTTTTTGAAATAGCCATCAAACTGTTCTATCATTTTTGTTTTAGATGAATAATTGAACTTGATTTTTTTTGTGATGTCTTGCCATTTTTTTAGTTCTGATTCTTTAATATCAACTTTTTTTAATAGTTTGTTTTTTGTTTTGAGCTGGCTTTTATTTAGGTGTTTATATAGTTTTATTGCAAGTTCCAGATGCCACTTAATTATGAAATTGGTATAAGCATTATTATCTACATGTTCATGGAATTCATCAGGGCCAATTACTTTATGTACTTCATAGTTATTACCAACCTTTTTTACTCTGGAGGCCCAGTACCGAGCTGTTTGAAATATTATTTCTAAACCATAGTCTTTGATGAATTCTTCATCGCCTGTAACCAAATAGTATTTATAAATAGCAAATACGATGTCTGCTATAATATGATCTTCTTCAATGCCGGTATAAATAGGAATGAAGCTACCATCGAAATTAACTGCATAAGGTGGTGTACATTCAAGCCCTGAAGAACCTGATTCCCAGGCGTACTTTGCACCTTTTCTGCCCATCTCTTTAGCGTTATCAAGTGCTCCACCCAATGTTTTATATCTGTACATTAAAAGATTTTTGGCAATATCTGGGAAATTATAAACATAAAAAGGCATGATAAATATTTCTGTGTCCCAAAAGGAATGGCCTTTATAGCCTTCTCCAGATAAAAATTTTGCACCAATTCCTGTTGCGGCATTTTTATTGCCATTGATGATTAATTGGTAGATATTGTATCGAATTCCTTGTTGTGCTTTTGGGTCACCAACAATTTCAATATCTGCTTGTAACCATTTGGTGTCCCATTCTTTTATATGGTTTTCTATTTCTGTCTCAACTCCAGAACGAATGTATGATTTTAAGTCCCAAATAGTTTTTTTATATATTTCTTCTTTTGGGATATCTAAGCTGGTGTAGGTGACGGCGAGCTTTTCAAATTCATAACTTTTTTTCTTTTTAGCTTCAAATGTTATTTCTGAAGTGAATTTTTCGCCATAGACTCTGTTGTTTTTAGTCAAATTTATGTTGTCTGGTGCTAGAAATTTGAAGGATGTTGCAAGTGAAACATGAATTTTTTTATCTCTGGTTTGCATTTCTAGATATTTAAAATCATGGCCACGTTCTATGGTGTATAAATTTAAATGCTTAACCTTTTCATTGGGGTAAAAGCCTTTATTATAAACATTTCCATTTAGACCACTAAATATTTTGAGTTCACCTGCAAAATTTTCTGGGGTTACCTTTATTTTCATGAAACCAAGGTGGATATTATGCAAAAACACTAGTTTAGAAGTTTCAATTACAAGGATCTTGCCATCAGAATTTTTTAATCTTGATCTACGATGTAAAATGCCTTTTTTTAAGTCTAGAACTTGATGGTGCTCCAAGACCTTGCAATTAGAAACTCCAAATTTCTTATTTTCATGCCATACTGATATATCAATCCAGCTTGGACACTTAACAAGTTCTTCAACAGCTGCTTCAGACTTATCAAAAACACCTGCTAAAAAGGTGCCTCGATTACTATTTAGAGGATTTTCTTCCAAACTTCCTCTTATATTTAAGTAACCATTTCCAATAGTGAATATGGATTCATTAGTTTGGATATCTTTTTTTTTAAATATTACGTTTCTTATTAGCCATTCTTGTGTGCTGGCTTTTAAAAGAATGCTTATATCTGCCATTTTCTTTTTCACCTCTATGTTTTTTTATGTAGAATTTGTTTCAATCAATGCATTAAATTATACATTTATTTTGATAGCAATACTAATTTTTTAACATGTTTTAATTTATTTTTTTTGTAACTATTTCGGTTCTGGTTGCGAATAGCTTAAGTAGATTTGCTAGCATATAATGGGGTTTGAGAAAGGCGTTTATTAGATGTTAATTATAAAAGAAATTCAGGTTGTTTATTTTCAGATGGCACCATATTTGCTTTTTGGTCTATCTGTAGCTGGTGTGTTGCATGTTTTCTTTGATAGAAATTTTATTTTAAGGCATTTGGGGAAAAGTGATTTAGCCTCTGTTGTGAAGGCAGCTATTTTAGGGGTGCCAATTCCACTTTGTTCTTGTGGTGTTATTCCTACGGCTGTTTCATTAAGAAAAAATGGGGCATCAAAAGGTGCTACTGTTTCATTTCTGATTTCAACACCTCAAACAGGGGTTGATAGTGTTGCTGCAACCTATGGAATGATGGGGCCTGTTTTTGCAATATTTAGGCCGTTAGCTGCTTTTTTGATGGGGGTTGTTGGCGGTGTTTTTGTTAATGGGTTAGCTAAAAAGGATGTTTGTTGTGATCATGAAAAGAGTGATGTTGAAGCAGCTAGTAATTGTAAAAGCTGTAAGGTAGAAGCTGGGATAAAAAAAGAGACGCTTTCTTTTACCCAAAAACTAAGGAAGTTTGTCTACTATGCCTATTTTGAGTTTTTGGATGATATATCAGTTAACTTGGTTGTTGGTGTTGTTTTGGCTGGTTTGATTGCTTTTGTTGTGCCAGTAGACTTTTTTGAGACTTATATAAAAAATGAGTTTTTAAGTATGATTATTATGATTGTTGCTGGGATCCCATTATATATTTGTGCAACAGCATCGATACCTGTTGCTGTGGCTTTGATGATGAAAGGTCTTTCGCCTGGTGCGGCTTTTGTGTTTTTGGCAGTAGGGCCTGCTACAAATGCAGCGACCATGACAATGATATTTAAAGAGTTAGGTAGGCACGTCTTTATTATATATATATCAGTTATAGCAGTGCTCTCTATTGTTGCTGGATATGCTTTGAATTATGTTTTTAGTTTGGTAGGGAAATATGATGTTATAGCTATGTTGCATGTTCATGACTCAGAGTCATCTATTTGGATGTTGGGATTGTCGTGGATATTGTTAGTATTACTTATTATATCTTTGGGAAAACAGATAAAAAACAGATTTTTTAAAAAGAAAGGATGTTGTCATGCCTGTTAATAAAATTATTACTATTGCTATTGGTGTAGTCGTTGGTGGAGTGTTGGGTTTTTTGCTTTATAAATTAGTTGGGTGTAATACAGGTCAATGTCCTATTACATCAAACCCATGGATATCAACAGCCTATGGGGCTTTGTTGGGTCTGATGCTTTCTTTGGGAGTGAACAAATGAAGGTAAAAGAAAAAAATAACAGAAAGATTTTGCAGTTTATTACGGGTGGTATGCTGCCAATTATGCTTATTGGTGGTTATATTTGGCCATATGTTGGTTTTGGTATTGCAGTTATGATGGTAGGCTTTTTAACGCTTTCTTTTTTTAAAGGGCGTGTTTGGTGTGGATGGGCTTGTCCTAGAGGAGCTTTTATGGAGAGGTATTTTCATGGACTTAGTTTGCATATTAGGATTCCAGCTTTTTTTAAAGCCCTTTGGTTTAGGTTGTTTGTTATAGCTGCTTTGATGACATCTTTTGTTATGCAGCTTATTTTGTCTGGTGGTGATCTATCTAAAATTGGCATGGTTTTTGTGAGGATGTGTATTGTAACATCAATAATTGCTATACCACTTGGAATGATATATAAACCCAGGGTTTGGTGTTCTTTTTGTCCTATGGGTACTATACAGGGCTTTTTGGGAAGAACTAGAAACTTGCTGCATATTGATGAGAAGGATTGTTCAAGTTGTAACCTTTGTGAAAAGGTATGCCCTATTCAAACGAATCCTTCAAGCTATAAAAAAGAAGGTGTTGTAGAGAGCAAAGATTGTATTAAGTGTGGAAACTGTGTTTTGAATTGCCCAAAAAAAGTGGTTGATTTTAAGAATAAATAGGTTATTTTGGTTCTATGTGAATAGTTGAATGCATATTAAATTTTTTTTCAAGATCTGCTTCAACTTTATTTGCAATGGTGTGGGATTCATAAACAGAAAGTTCCCCAGGTAGCTTTAAATGAAGAGTTAGCTCGGAATGTTCTCCGTATTTATGGACATGAATATGGTGTATATCCGAGGTTTCTGGGGCAGATTCTGTTATGGTTGTTATTATTTGGTTTGTAAAATCTTGGCTTATGGATTCGCCAAGTATGCTATTTGATGCGGATGTTATTATTTCATATGCAGTGTAAAGAATGGCGAGTGAGATAAGCACGCCTAAAATAGCATCAACCCACCAGAAATATCTGCCTAAAATAGCACCAATAAGAATTAGTAAAGAAGTTGCGGCATCGGATCTATGATGCCAGGCATCGGCTATTAGTGCTTGCGAATTTATTTTTTTACCAGACCAAATAGCAAATTGAGCTAAAGTCTCTTTTATAATTATAGTTATGATAGAAACTATGATTATAGATTTGCCATATGTTACAGAGTTAGTGGCTTTAAAGCTGTTAATTGCATCATATAGAAATTGGAAGCTGGCTAAAGCTAGTATGGTTCCAATAACAATTGCGGATATTTGTTCAGCTCTACCATGTCCAAAAGGGTGTTCTTTGTCTTTTGGTTTGGCTGAGATCCAAAAGCCAACCAAAACAAGGCCGGAAGATACGCTGTCTGAAAGTGTGTGCCAGGCATCTGTTATCATTGCTATTGAGCCAGTGGCTAACCCAACCCATATTTTTAGGCTAAATAATATTATATTAACAATGGCTGAGGTGATTCCTTCTAAATATCCGTAATGATGTCTTTTCATTTTTTAGTTTATATTTAGTGGGTTTCGAGCTTATTTCTATCCGGTATAATAATTGTTTTTCCAAATACTTTTATTAGGTTTAGAGAGTGTAGCTTTTCAAAGCAACGCGAAAGAGTTTCTGGTATGGTGCCAAGTTGACTTGCTAGTTCTTTTTTTGTTATATGAAGTTCAATAAGGCAGTCATGTGTGGATGAGTTTGGTTTTTGAGTGTCTATTTCTCTTAATATATAGCGGGTAAGTCTTTTAGGGAGCTCTTCAATAGAAATGTTTTCAATGGATTGGTTAAGTTTAATGCATCTGGTTGCGAGTATTTGTATAAGTGCTAAGCCAAGTTTTGGGTTTTTATTTATTTCGTTTATGACATCTGTTTTGCAATACTGAATAATTTCAGATTCACTGGCAGTACTTGCTGAAACAGTGTATATATTATTGCCAAGCACAAAAGCTTCTGCAAATATCTGGCCAGGTTTGATGCGGTTTATTTCTATTTCTTTGCCAGTTAGTTCGCTTTTGTAGATACGAACAGCCCCTGTTTTAACCAGATAAAAATAATTTGCTGGTTCACCTGCTGAAAAAATTAGTTCATTTTTAGCGTATTTTTTTGTGTTGCTTATGCTTTCAAGTTCTTTTATCCAATTGCTCATTATATTAATAATATAATAGTTGTTTACCCAAACTCAACCTTTGCATTTGGATCAAAAGGGTTTGTTCTGACAGCTAGTGAATATAGATAAGGATAGTCTTTTTTCAAATGTTTCATATAGGCTAGCCATCCTTTAACAAGTAAGCAGTAAACGCGTTTAATATCACCTCTTATATGATCCAGGTCTTCTGTTGTGCAGATATTGAATTTTTTACGGTGAACTAGCTCTTCAGTTAAGTGAAATACAGCCCATAGTAAGTCTGTGAAATCATCATGTTCAAGTAGGTTGGGGTTTCCAAGTAAATCTAGAAGAAATGATCTTTTGTCGGTAAGCAGTGTTCTTAAAGGGAGGATGTTTTCTTTATCTATTTCTATTTCATATTGGTGCAGGCGAAGGTAGAAATTAGTTTTGGTAAACTCTTTTTCAGTCCATGTGTCGTTTATTATTACTTTATTTTGTATGTCATTTCTGAATGGGTCGAAAGCAGCAATATACTCTATTAGATCTGTTCCAACTTCACTAAAAAAGGCACCGATTACCATGTTTAATTTCTTGAGTTTAATTTTATGTTCTCTGGAATTCAACATTTTATGGATAATAAGTGATACAAAAAGAACTTCTATTGGCATAAATGCGAGATCATGGATCATATAGATAAAGATATGGTGAGCGTCATGGAATATGCTGTAGTGAATAAGGTATATTATTATGGATATACTTATCAATGCTAACCCAAATAGGACTTGCCAGCTGAATATTTTTTTTATTTTATCGGTTTCCATTTTATAGCTCCTTAAGGTTAATGCCTGGTATTTTTAGAATTGGGTTTATATCTGATCCATTGTATTTTTTGTGGTTTCCCAGTGTGATATTATCTATGGCAATTTGTGCTTGTTCAAGCGTGGCTTTTACAAACCCCCAACATTGCCCATTAAATTCAATGCAATCGCCTGCTGCATAGATGTTTGGGTTTTCAGTTTGAAGGAACTCATTTACAAAAATTCCACGGTTGGTTTTGAGCCCTGCTTTTGCAGCTAAGCTTTTTTTTGGTTTTACACCAATGGAAAGTATTATGGTTTCTGATTCTATTTGTGTTTTTTTTTCTGTTGTAATGATTAGTTTGTTGTTTTTTTGTTCAATTTCCTTGCAGGATTCGTCTGTGAAAAAGTTGAAGCCAATATTTTCAAGTTGAAGTTGAAGTTTTGAGCTTTGATTATTATTTAATAGCTTGGGAAGAAGATGGTCTGCCCTTTCAATGGTGTTTACTGTTTTGCCTATACTGATTAATGAGTGGGCTAGTTCAAGCCCAAGTAGGCCGCCACCAATAACGGTAATAGCCTTTTTTTGTTTTATATGTTCTTTGATTTTGTTAGCGTCAGGTATGTTTCTTAGAACAAATATACCAGGTAGGTTTCCACCTTTAATATTTGGTATTAAAGGGCAGGCTCCTTGAGCTAGTAATAATTTATCATATGGGATTGTTTGTTTGTTTTTTAGTACAATGTTTTTGTTTTCTTTGTCTATGTCTATAACATTGGTATTTTCTATTAGATGGATGTTATTTTGTTTATACCAGTCTTTTTTGTGTATTTGTATTTGCTCTAGACTTTTTGTGTTTGCAATATAGTAGGGGAGTTGAGGTCGAGAATAATAACCATGGTTTTCTTCTGAAATAATGGTTATCGAGATGTTTGGTTCGTTTTTTATTGCTTTTGAAGCAGCTGTAGAACCAGCCGTTCCATTGCCAATTATCACTAATTTAAGAGGTGTGCTATTCATTAAAATGGCGCTAGGTTTATTATTTCAGTAACTGTTACTTTTACTAAGTATTTGGGGGCTGGCAGCAGAATCTCTTTCGCAGCATTGCTAAAAGAGGTGAGAAAGTTCCAGTTAATTTCTTCTCTAAACGCGTCTGTTTGTTTCTCATCCCAATTTTCAGCATACTTTTCAAATAAAGGCCCATTATTTATCATTTCCGTGGTGCCTTTAAACTGGAAAGCTGACACGCTTTTTTCATTTACAACAGCAATGCTTATTTGTTTGTTGATCTTGAGGTTTGTTCTGGTTTTTTTGGAAAAAAGGTCCAGAAAATAGATTATTCCTTTATCTTTATTGTAATCAATAATCCCTTTTAGAGATATATTAGGCTTTTTGATGTTGTCAGCAGTTGCAATATAGGCAAGTGGCTTTTCATCTAATAAGCAGGTGATTTGTTCTGAAAATATCACTGGTTAACCCTTTCTTATATGGTTACTTCATTTTCCCATAATCCATGAAGATTGCAGTAAGATGTTGCTATTAGTTTTGTGTATTTACCTTTTTTTATAGATGTTTTTACGCGAGGAATAGTATTCTCGTCGCCAAGTTGGAATGATGTCAGTTGCTCAAGTTTTCCTTCTGCTGTTTCTCCATAAAGAGTTATAGTTTTTATTGAGTGTATATCAGTGCTTGGGTGTAGTGTTTCTTTGCCTACTTGGATAGTTACACTTAGTTCTCCACAAGTTGAGCATTCCTTTGTGGATATATCAGGCGTATGTTTTTCTTTTCCTTCGTCACCACTTTTTATGTTATTTGCAATTGTCATTTTAGAGACTCCTTAATTTTTTTTGTAATGTCTTTTAATTGATTGATATCTGGAACGTAGTTTGCTTTTATTCCTTCAATAATATCAAAGCCACAACTAGCTAAAATATCTTCTACTTGCTTTATGCTTTGCCCGCCCCAGCCGAAAGAGCCAAAAGCTAATCCAATTCTGTTTTTTGGGGCTAACCCTTTCATGTAGGTGAGAAAAGCAGCAACGCTTGGAAGCATGTTGTTATTAAGTGTTGGTGACCCTACACATATATATTTTGCAGTTGATATCTCTGTCATTATATCTGAAATATGGTTTTCTTTTAGGTCTATTATTCTTGTGGCAATGTTTTTTTCTTCAAATGCATTTTGAATTGCATAGGTTATTTTTTTTGTTGAATCCCACATTGTGTCGTAAATGATAAGTGCTTTTTCTTCTGTTTGGTTGCTAGACCATTTAGTATATTCTTTAATAATACTTTCAATATTTGATCGCCATATTAATCCATGACTTGGTGCAATTGTCTTGATATCTAGCTTGCCAACAACTTCAAGGGCTCCTGCAACTTGTTTGCTATATGGTAGTACGATGTTTGCATAATACTTTTTTGCTTCTTCTAATATTGTTGGAAGTGGGTATTCGTCATCGAATCTTTCAGAAGACGCAATATGTTGACCAAAGGCATCATTTGAGAAAAGTATTTTTTCTTCTGGACAGTAGGTGACCATGTTGTCAGGCCAATGGATCATGGGTGTTGGTACAAACTGGAGTGTGCGTTTGCCAAGGCTAATGCTGTCTCCGCCTTTAACAGTTTTGAAGTTCCAGTCTTTTTTATAGTGTGCTCGTAGTCCTTTTTCTCCATGAGGAGCAGATGTTACGATTGTTGCGTTTTTAGCAACTTCCATAAGCTTGGGGAGGCCACCAGAGTGGTCCATTTCTACGTGGTTTGAAATGATAGTATCAATTTTAGCAGGGTCGATAATACTTGAGATACGCTCGATCATTTCATCATATAGATAGTGTTTGACTGTGTCTATAAGGGTTATTTTCTCATCAATTATTAAGTAGGCGTTATAGGTTGATCCTTTTTGAGTAAGGTAGCCATGAAAGTTTCTTAGATTCCAATCTATTCCGCCTACCCAATAGATGTTTTCTGTGAGTTTTATTGGTTTCATTTTAGTTCTCCTAAGGGCCTTTTGTGATTATGGCGGATTTTGGGCATGTTTTTACGCAAAGTTTGTAGTTTATGCATTTTTTCTTGATCTATAATAGGTGCATTAAAGCCTCCCTGCGATATTGCTTGTACGGGACATGGTCCTATCGCAGGGCATTTATGATCTTGTGGACATAATTCGGCTTTAATAATTATTGGCACTATAAATTATGCTTTCTCAAACATATCTTTACCAACGCCACATTCAGGACATAACCAGTCCTCAGGAAGGTCGGCGAAAGCAATGTTGCTATTTTCTGCTGGGTCATAAATGTATCCACAAACTGTACAGGTATATTTATCCATATTTATTTCTCCTTAATAATTTGATTCTTTTATTTCAAAAAACTTTTTAGCATGTTTACAGGCAGGACATAGATCAATTGCAGCTTTACCATGATGGACATATCCACAATTGTCACATTTCCAGGATTGTTCTTCATTTCTTTCAAAAACAATTCCCTTTTCTATATTTTCGAGTAACTTTTTAAAACGTTTTTCGTGCTCTTTTTCAACTTCGCCAATCTTTTCAAAAGATTCAGCTATATCAAGAAAACCTTCTTCTCTAGCTATTTTTGCAAAGTTTGGGTACATCTCTGTGTGTTCGTAGTTTTCTCCATCAGCAGCTGCTTTTAGGTTTTCTACTGTATTGCCAATACCTTTTAAGTGTTTGAAATGCACTTTTGCATGTTCTTTTTCGTTTGCAGCAGTTTCTTCAAGTATGTTTGCTATTTGAACATAACCTTCTTTTTTAGCCGTAGAGGCATAGTATGAGTATTTATTTCTAGCTTGAGATTCGCCAGCAAAGGCATCCCATAAATTTTTCTCTGTTTGAGAACCCTTTAATTCCATTGTTTATTTGCTCCTTTATAAATTTTATTTTTCACTTAAGAATTAATAGCATATTCTTGTCTATCATTAAACTCTTGTTTTTTTCCTTGATTCCAGTTTTCTACTGGCCTGAAAAATCCAACAACTCTCGAATAGACTTCTGTTTTATGCTCACAAGTATTTGCACTCTTTTTCACTACTCTAACCTCTGAATTATTAATTGTCATTTTTTATCCTTACTATTGTTGCATGATTTACAAGTGCCCTTGTAGCAAACTTGAACTTCTTCAATATTATGTCCATCTATAATCTTTATATTTTGTTTTACCTCCTTCCATATGTCATATATCTTTGTGCATCTTTTACAGAAAAAATGTTGGTGTGGTGTTGTGTTGAATTCATAATTTATTTTGTTTGTATTAGATACTTTAAGTTTTATTAGCTCGCCAATTTCTTCAAGTTTTTCTAGGGTGTTGTAGATGGTAGCTAGTGATATTGTTGGGTAGTCTTCTTTTATATGATTATAAATTGTTTCAGCTGAAGGGTGTATGGGGTTATGATTTAAAAAATTTATAATAGCTATTCGTTGAGGTGTGAGCTTGAATTTTTTTAATTTTAATTTTTCTATTGTGTTTTTTATTTTGCTCATAAAGCTGTCCTTTTTAAATTAAAATAATTATTAATTAATAATAATTCTAAATTAGATAGATTGTGTTGTCAATATATTTTTTGGCAGGATGTGCAATGGTATGAACCTCTTCCGGCAATTTTATCTTTTGTTATTATTCCTTTGCAATTTTGGCATTTTTTGCCAGTCTGAAGATATGCTTTAAGTTGTTTTAGGTAGCTGCCTTTTTTCCCTGTAGAATCGATATAGTCAGAAAAAGATGTTCCGCCAGCAGCAATTGAATTTTTTAGAATAGAGTTGATCTTCATAAGAAGTTCTTTGGCTTTATTTTCTGGGATATTTGGTTTTGAGTTTGGGGATATTTGTGACTGGTTTAAGGCCTCATCAACATATATATTGCCAAGGCCACAAATAATTGATTGATCAAGAAGGCATGCCTTTATATTTTTATTTTTGCTTTTTAAGTTTGATATAAATTGGTTATAGCTAATTTGTAGAGCGTCTGGGGCTAGTTTCTTTTGTTTGATATATAGGTTTTTGGTTGTATTTGTTAGGTATTCAAATCGCCCAAATTTTCTAATGTCTCTATAAATAAGTTTTGATTTTAAATTTTTGAAAAATATTTCAAGGTGGGTGTGTTTGTCTGTTTTATTATTAATTGGCACAATAAAGACTTGCCCGGTCATTCTTAAATGGAGGGTTATTTCATGGCCAGCCTCGGTTTTAAAAAAAATATACTTACCGTGTCTTGATATTTGATTAAATGATTTATTTAGTAATGCTTTTATGAACTTTGTTTCTGATCCATTTATTATGTTGGGATAATGGATTTCTACTAAGCTTATTTCTTTATTTAATATGCTTTTATTTAAGCCTCGAACAATTGTTTCTACCTCTGGTAGTTCTGGCATGAATTTGTGTTTATATTTTATTTTTTAAATAAGCTTCATAAACTTTTTTAGCGACATACTTGGAAATTTTTTTATCTAGAGTAGAGGGTATTATGTATTCTGGGGTAGGCTTTTTGACTGATTCTGCTAAAGCTATTGCTGCTGCAAATTTCATTTGACTATCAATGGTTTTAGCTTTGGCATCGAGTGCACCGCGAAAAATACCAGGAAAAGCAAGTACATTATTAACTTGATTTGGGAAATCGCTACGCCCTGTGCCAACAATGAAAGCACCTGCTTTTAAGGCTAGATCTGGCATGATCTCAGGGGTCGGGTTAGACATGGCAAATATAATAGAATCTTTATTCATTGATTTGATCATTGTTTCATTTACTACATTACCAACACTTACACCAATAAAGACATCGCTGTTTTTCATTGCAATAGCAAGGTTTCCAGAGACTTTATTTTTATTTGTAACTTTAGAGATTTTTACCTTAAAAGGGTTGTTAGCTATGTCTGGTCTTTTTTCACAAATAATACCTTTGGAGTCGCAGAGAATAACATCATTAACAGGCTCAATAGGAGAGTTTTTGTAGGTGCTAATGCCAAGTAGCATTTCAGTAATAGCAGTACCAGCTGCGCCAGCTCCGTTAATTACAACCTTTAAGCTGGATAATGGTTTTTTTGCGAGTTTGGTGGCATTGATTAACCCTGCCATTACAACAATAGCAGTACCGTGTTGGTCATCATGGAAAACAGGGATGCCTATTTCTTGCAGGGCAGCTTCAATTTCAAAGCATCTGGGTGCAGATATGTCTTCTAGGTTAATGCCTCCGAAAGTCGGGGCAATATTTTTTACAAGTTCTATTATTTCTTCGGTTTTCTGAGTGTTTATACAAATAGGGAAAGCATCAATATTGGCATATGCTTTAAATAGTGCAGCTTTACCTTCCATGACAGGAAGAGATGCTAGCCCGCCAATATTACCAAGGCCCAGAACAGCAGAGCCATCAGAGACGACGGCGACGGTGTTTTTTTTGATAGTTAGGTCGTAGGCTGTTTTGGGGTCTTGATGGATTCTGCGGCAAGGTTCGGCAACGCCTGGTGTGTATTGGAGTGATAGATCATGTCTGGTTTCTATTTGTTTTTTTAATGTAACTTCTAGTTTGCCACCAATTTCTTTGTGAAAATCTACAGATTCTTGATAAATGTCCAAAGTGTTTTCTCCTTGTGGTGGTTCTTTTTTTATGTGTGATAACTCTATGCTTAATTAGCGCCTAAATTGTACACGTAAATTATTTATATATCAAATATATCAAGTTAGGTGTAATGACCATTGAGGTTATGAAATTTATACTATTTATTTATATTGACGTTATTTCAATATGGGGGTAATCTTATTAGCATGTTATCAAGATTAAGAAGTGCTAGTTTGATGGGTATTGAGGCTCAAGAAGTTATTGTTGAGGTAGACGCTTGGAAAGGGTTGCCTAAGGTGCAGATTGTGGGGTTGCCTGATAGTGTTATAAAAGAAAGCAAAAATAGGATTAAGTCTGCAATAAAACATTCAGCATATGAGTATAAGCACAAGGTGTATACTATAAGCCTTGCTCCAGCAGAGCTGCAAAAAGAAGGTGCGTTTTTTGATGTGCCAATGGCGTTGGGGATGCTGGCTGTTAATAAACAAATTACTTTAGACACTGATGCACTATATATTGGCGAATTATCGCTTAATGGGGATGTTCGTCCCGTAAGGGGTGTTATTTGTATTTGTCATATGGCTTTGAAGAAGGGGATAAAGAAAATTGTTGTTCCGTATGATAATTATGAGGAAGCTGCTTTAATAGAGGGTTTAGATATTAGGCCGATTAGATGTTTGGGTGAAATTGAAGATATATTGAGTGCTGAGTATATCGCTCCTTCAATAAATAAGAACAGACTGAAAAGATTTAAGAGTTATGATGTCGATTTTGGGGAGGTTAGAGGTCAACTAGCTGCAAAGCGAGCACTGGAAATTGCTGCTGCTGGACAACATAATATTTTATTTGTTGGGCCGCCTGGATCAGGGAAAACAATGTTGCTCAAAAGATTACCGACTATTTTGCCGGAAATGAACTCGGAAGAGTTAATTGAGGTTCAGAAAGTTCGTAGTATTTCTGGTGAGAAAATTAGGGATAAAGGTTTTTCATATTTTAGGCCATATCGTTCCCCACATCATACAATTTCTTATGCAGGTATGGTGGGCGGTGGTTCAAAGCCGATGCCTGGTGAGATTAGCCTTGCTCATGAAGGTGTATTGTTTTTAGATGAGTTGCCAGAATTTCAGAGACAGGTGTTAGAGGTTTTAAGGCAGCCAATTGAAGAAAAGAAGATAGCAATTAGCAGAGCTAGTTTTTCAATTGAGTACCCGGCTCGGTTTATGTTTGTTGCTGCAATGAACCCGTGTCCATGTGGGTATCATAATGATTTGATGGTTGATTGTTCTTGCCAAAATCTGCAGATAAAAAAATACTGGAAGAAGATTTCTGGTCCTATTATTGATAGGATAGACATTATTATGGAAATCCCAAGGCTAAAGAAAATGGATTTTATAAAAGATGTTGATAATAGAAATAATAGATTTACATCTATAAAGATGAAGGAGCGTGTTGATAATGCGAGAAAAACTCAAATGAAGCGCTTTGGAAAAAATATTACTAATGGTGATATGGGTGTGAAGTTAATAGAGCAACATTGTAAAGTGGATAGGGAGATAAAAGATTTTTTAGGTGGAGTAGTTGAAAGGGGTTTGTTAACAGGGCGTTCATATCATAGTGTTTTGAAAGTTGCTCGAACAATTGCAGATATAGAGCAAGAAGAGTTTGTTTTAATGAGACATGTTGCAGAGGCTGTTCAGTATAGAAAAATGGTTTTAAGTTAGTTTGGATCGATTGGTAAGTTATGGTGGTATAGAGTTGGGTCTTGTTTGGTATAATTCATATATAAATAATTGAGGAAAAAAAATGATAAGACTTTTTGTGAACAAAAAAGAAGTGGATGATAAAAGTGTTGCTATTAATCAAGAGCAATTTCATTATTTGGTCAATGTTTTAAGGGTAAAGTCAAAAACATTATTGGATTTAGTTATAGACCAAAAAATAAATAGAGTTATTGAAGTTAAAGAAATTAACTCTGAAAAGATTTTATATAACTTAGTGACAGAAGAGGAATTAATTGTAGGGTGCTACCCAAAGCTGATTTTAGTTCAGTGTTTACCTAAGCAAGATAAGTTTTCTGATATCTTAAAGAAGTGTACAGAAGTAGGTGTGGATAGTTTTATTCCAATAATTAGCTCTAGAACAGTTCCTGTCATTGATACTAAAGCTCAGAAAAATAAACTAAGTCGCTGGGAAAGAATTTTGGAGAGTGCTGCTGCGCAGTCTAAAAGGAACAAGATTCCAGATTTGTATCCAATAATGACAATAGCTTCATTTATAAAGTGGAATGATCTAATTCACCCTGACTTTGGTTTAAAATTAGTTTTTTGGGAAGAAGAAACAGAAGATGCTCTTAAAAAAGTTTTGAAGGCTACAGATCTTTCAAAGATAAATAATATAATTTTATTTATTGGTCCTGAAGGTGGTTTATCAAAAGCTGAGGTAGCAAATTTAAAAAAAGCAGGTTTTTTAAGTGTGTCTTTAGGACAGACTATTTTAAGAGTTGAGAATGCTGGTTTTGCAGCAGCAGCAAATACTTTGTATGAACTAGGTGGATAATAAGCCGGGTTTTGTTGTCTCAAGCAGCCATCTATCTTGGCTTAACTTCACAATTAAGCTCTAGCGATCTACCCGGAGATTATAACGAGACGGGTCGCCTCTCTCCCCTTATTTGATCTTGCTTCTACTGGGGTTTACCCTGCCACTTTTGTTACCAAAAGCGCGGTGCGCTCTTACCGCACCTTTTCACCATTGCCGCCTACATAAAGTAGGGTAGGCTGTATATTTTCTGCGGCACTTTCCGTCGGATTACTCCGCCTTCCAGTTAGGAAGCAGTATACCCTACGAAGCCCGGACTTTCCTCTCCTGCTCTTTAGAGTGGTTTGTTTTTATCCTGGTCGGCGTTATATTGTTTTTTTGATTCTCACTTACTGAAGTAAGCTGTGAGTCAAAAAAATAATATGCCTTGCCCAGAATAAAAACAAACCACTCTAAAGAGCAGGAGCAGCTGCTTTGTCCACCTAGTGATTTTGATTATAACAAAAAATTCTGCTGACGCAGAGTGTTTTTGTTGTGAATGAAAAAACAAGGGAATGTTAAGGTTAAGGAAAACCATTTTAAAACTTTTGAGACGAAGTAAACTAGTGGTGGGAGCATATTAATATATGCGACTGGAGCTATTTGTGTAGTGTTGGGAGTTTTAAAAGGGTTTTTTGGTGGGCCCACTAGGACTTGAACCTAGGACCTGCCGGTTATGAGCCGGACGCTCTAACCAACTGAGCTATGGGCCCCTTTTATGATTTGAGTATTATATACGAATTATAGATATTCTTTAAGCTTATTTTTTCTTATAGGATGACGAAGTTTTTCAAGAGCCTTGGCTTCGATCTGTCGGATACGTTCTCTAGTAACATTATATAGCTTACCAACTTCCTCTAAGGTTTTTGGGCTTCCATCTTCTATGCCGAAGCGTAGTTTGATTATCATTTCTTCTCGTTGTGTAAGTTCTGATAGTACACTACGAAGTGTTTTTTTGAGACTATCTTTCATTATATTAATTTCAGGTGCTTTTTGAGAACTATCTTCAATGAAGTCACCAAGTTTACCAAACTCATCACCAACAGGTGTTTCAAGTGAGATAGGTGCTTGTGAAATTTTAATTATGTCTCGGATTTTATCTAGTGGGATCCCAGAACATTCGGAAAGCTCTTTTTCAGATGGCTTTTTTTGCATTTCTTGCATTAATTGCCTAGATGCTTTTCTTAGCTTGTTAATAGTTTCAACCATGTGAACAGGGATTCTGATAGTTCTTGCTTGGTCAGCAATGGCTCTGGCAATTGCTTGGCGGATCCACCAGGTTGCATATGTACTAAATTTGTAGCCTTTAGTGTAGTCAAACTTTTCAACAGCTCTTATTAGTCCGAGGTTACCTTCTTGAATTAGGTCAAGAAAAAGGATTCCTCTGCCAGTATATTTTTTTGCAATACTAACAACTAGTCGTAAATTTGAGATTGTGAGGATATCTTTGGCTTCTTGTTCGCCTTCACCCATTCTTTTTGAAAGGTCTAGCTCTTCTTCTTTATTAAGAAGGTCAATTTTGCCAATTTCTTTTAAGTACATTTTGACGGCATCGTCAGCATTATAAGAATCAGATATTTTATTTAATAAAGTTTTATATTTTGCGGAAGATACTTTTTTTGGTTTATTTTTTTTTGGTGAAACACTTTTTGTGGCATTCTTGGAAGCAGTGGTTTCACTGTTGGTAGTTAGAATTTCATTTTTAGTGCATACTTTACTCATATGTTATTCCCCAAGTTCTTTTTTTTGTTTTTTTGAAGCTCACTATACTCTTGTTGTAGCTTCGTGATATTTTCTTCATTGCCTTGACTATCTTGTTCTATAATTTGCTTTTTTATGTCATTTATTCTTTGATCAAGCTTATAATCTTTGACTGTATTAATACAATCTTGCAAATTATTATTGTTGTCGTCGTGTTCTATTAGTATAAAGCTTAGCTTTTTCTTTAGCTCTGGTTCTGTTACTGATTCTACTAATTCTTTATTTACTAGATCTGTATTTAGGCTTGATATTAATTGTACAAGGTTTTTATGTTCTTGTACATTAAATTCGGTAAACCTAATTTTGTCCAGTATTATTTTTCTTTGAGCTATATTAGAGGCAAGTAAATAGATTAAATATTCTTCTGCGAGAATGAATTTAGTTTTTTTATTTTTAATAGGATTAGATAAATTTCTTCGGATGTTGTATTGATTTTTCTTTAGCTTAGCCATTACAAGCTCTTCATTTATGCTTAGTCTAGTAGCTATTCTATTAATGAAATATCGCTCTAAAACTATATCTTTTTGAAGTTTTAGGATAGGTATAATACTATCCAGGATCTTGGATATATCTTCTATTTTACTTGTATCATAAATTTGAAGAAGTCTATTTAATTTAAAATCGACCATTGAGTTGGCATTGTCTATAGCTTGTTGGAAGTGAGTAACCCCCTTTTCAAGAAGTGTGTCTGCTGGGTCTTTTGCTGAAAAATTTATTACTTTTATTTCAAAGTTATGTTGTTTTAAAAGTTCATAGCTTTGTTCTATTGCTTTTTGTCCTGCTTCATCACTATCCATTGCAAGGTAAATAGTGTTTGTAAATCGTTTGAGCTTATAAATCTGATCATTTGTGAGGGCTGTTCCCATGGTTGCAAGTGCATTTGTAAAACCAAATTGATGAGATATTACTACATCCATATATCCCTCCATTAAGATTACGAACTTCTTTTCTTTTATAGATGCAGATGCTTGATTAAGGCCGTATAGAAGTTTTCTTTTATTAAACAGTGAGCTTTCTTCAGAATTTAGATATTTGGCTACATTGGGTATTTGTTCCATTATACGCCCTCCAAAACCAACTGTGCGGCCCATATAGTCTAGTATAGGGAATATTATCCTATTTCTAAATTTGGGAACTAAAGAATTATTGTCTTTTTTGAAAAATAAGCCACTTTTACTTAATAAATCATGGCTGTATCCTTTATTCAAAAATTCTTTTTCAAGTTCTGATGACTGGGGTGCAAAACCAATATGAAAATTATCAATGGAGGTTTGATCTACTTTTCTGGCTGTTAGGTAGTCTATGGCTGTTTTATTTTTTTGAAGATTTTTTTTGAAATATTCTCTAGTAAAAAAAAGCATATCAAGTATGTTTTTACGATTTTTTTCGTCTTGAGGTGTATATTTTGAATTGTGTTCTTCTTTTACTTCGATGCCTGCGGTATTAGCTATTTTGACTACAGCTTCGTAAAAACCAAGGCTATCTATTTTCATTACAAAGCCAATAGAGTCTCCAGATGCATGGCAACCAAAGCAGTGCCAAATTTGTTTTTCAGGACTTACAACAAAAGATGGTGTTTTTTCAGAATGAAAAGGGCATAGACCTGTATGGTTTCTGCCCTTTTTTTTTAATGGAACATAATTAGAAATGATTCCTACAATATCATCGTAGGCTTTTACTTGCTCAATGGTTGATTGAGCAAGCATAACTAGTTTGTGCCTTTATTTTTTATTGCTGTTTGTGCAGCTGCTAATCTGGCAATTGGAATCCTGTATGGAGAACAAGATACATAGTTGAACCCAGCGTTAATACAGAATTCAATAGAACTTGCTTCACCACCATGTTCGCCGCAAATACCAATTTTAAGGTTTGGATTAGTTTTACGTCCTTGGGCAACAGCTATTTCAATTAGTTTGCCAACACCTTTTTGATCAAGAACTTGGAATGGGTCATTTTCTAGAATATTTTTTTCAGTATATTCTGGTAAGAAAGATCCAGAGTCATCACGAGAAACTCCAAAAGTCATTTGAGTTAAATCATTAGTTCCAAATGAGAAGAATTCTGCTTCTTTTGCTATTTCATCAGCAAGAAGTGCAGCTCTTGGTATTTCGATCATTGTGCCAATAGTATATTCAAGGTTTGTTCCTGAACTTGTAATGATGCTGTCTGCAATAGCTTTGATTTTTTGTTTAAGAAGACCTAGTTCTTTTACTTCACTTATAAGAGGAACCATTATTTCTGGTATTACAGTTTTACCTTGTTGTGATACTTCAATTGCTGCTTCAATAATTGCTTGAGTTTGCATTTCGTAGATCTCAGGGTATGTGACTCCAAGTCGACAACCTCTGTGTCCTAGCATTGGGTTAAACTCTTTAAGTGAAGAGATTTTTTTATTTAATTCTTCAATTGATACGTTTAATTCTTTTGCTATTTCAATAACCGCTTCTTGTTCATGAGGTAAAAACTCGTGTAATGGGGGGTCTAGTAGTCTAACAGTAACAGGGAGCCCTTCCATTGCAGTAAAAATGCCAATAAAATCTGATTTTTGCATTGGTAATATTTTTGATAGTGCTTTTTTCCGGCCTTCAAGAGTATTTGCAAGAATCATTTCTCGAACAGCTTGTATTCTTTCACCTTCGAAGAACATGTGTTCTGTTCTGCAAAGGCCGATACCTTCAGCCCCAAACTTACGAGCAACTTCAGAATCATGAGGTGTGTCAGCGTTTGTTCTTACGTTGATGTTTCTGATTTCATCTGCCCAGCCCATGAAAATACCAAAATGACCTGTTAACGTAGCTTGAACAAGAGGGACTTTCCCAGCAATAACTTCTCCAGCTGTACCATTAAGAGTTATTATGTCGCCTTCGTTATATGTTATACCTTTAATAGTTACGCTTTTTTTATCGATACTTAGTGTGCTGCAACCACAAACACAACATTTCCCCATACCCCTGGCAACAACGGCAGCGTGGCTAGTCATGCCACCACGTGCTGTAAGAATACCTTCAGCAGCAGCCATGCCACCAATATCTTCAGGTGAAGTTTCTTCTCTAATTAGAATTACCTTTTCACCTTTATTAGCCCATGCTTCTGCTTCGTCTGCTGTGAAAACGGCTTTTCCAACTGCTGCACCTGGTGATGCTGGCAGCCCTTTTGCAATAACATCGTATTGTTCTTTTGAATCTATGGTTGGGTGAAGAAGTTGGTCTAATTGGTCAGGAGTTACTCTTAAGACGGCTTCTTCTTTTGTTATTAAACCTTCGTTAACCATGTCAACTGCTGTTTTAATTGCAGCGTGAGAAGTTCTTTTGCCTGTTCTAGTTTGAAGAAGATAAAGTACACCGTTATCAATAGTAAACTCTAAATCTTGCATGTCTTTAAAATGATTTTCTAATTTAAGATAGATATCAACAAGCTCTTGATAAATTTTAGGGTTTTGTTTTTGAAGATTTTCTATTGGAATAGGTGTTCTAATCCCAGCAACAACGTCTTCACCTTGTGCGTTCATTAAGTATTCACCATAGAATTTGTTTTCACCAGTTGAAGGGTTTCTTGTGAAAGCAACTCCAGTTCCTGATGTATCGCCTAAGTTGCCGAATACCATAGTTTGAACATTAACAGCAGTTCCCCAGTTGTGAGGAATTCCATTAAGGTTTCTATATTTGATTGCTCTATCACCATTCCAAGAACCAAAAACAGCTTCGATTGACATTAGAAGTTGTTGTTTTGGATCGTCTGGGAAATTGATGTTTTTGTTTTTTAGATACTCTTTATATCTTTTTACGATATCTTTTAGACAATCGGCTGTAAGATCAATGTCTTCAGATACGCCTTCTTCTTTTTTCTTTTCAGCAATTATTTTTTCAAAATCATGATGTTCAAGGCCAAGTACAACATTTGAGAACATTTGGATAAATCTTCTGTAGCTATCCCATGCAAATCTTTCTGAATTAGAAACTTTTGCTAAGCCTTCAACAGCAATATCATTTAAACCAAGATTTAGAACAGTATCCATCATTCCAGGCATAGAAATACGAGCTCCTGAACGTACTGAGAAAAGAAGTGGGTTTGTATTGTCTCCGAATTTTTTTCCAGATGCTTGCTCAACCTTTTCGATATTTGAATCTAGTTCATCAAGAATTGCTTGAGAAAGAGAGTTGTTGTTCTCGTAGTAGTGAGTACACTGTTCTGTCGAAATGGTGAATCCTGGAGGAACAGGGACGCCCATATTAACCATTTCAGCAAGGTTTGCACCTTTACCGCCAAGTAAATTTCTCATTTCAGTTGACGCACATCCATCAGCTTTTTTATTTCCAAAGAAATAAATAGCTTTTGTTTTTGTACTTGTTGTCATAAGTTATAACTCCTTTTAATTTTGATTTTATTGATTTGAATTAATGTTTTTTTAAAAACATTAATACGCCGAATATTGTAGCAAATAAGAACAAAAAACGTAACAAGAAAAACAGTGGCTAGAAAGTAAGATTATCGCAAGATTTCATGATATTTTGCAACACCTTCAAAGTATAATGTGTAGAATAATAAGAAAAGTTTAAGGACGCGAAAAACCAGTTTAATTTTTTCGAGACGAAGTAAATCGTGAAGTGAACATATTTTATCATGTGTGACCGTAGCTATTTACGTAGTATCGGAAAAATTAAACTGGTTTTGGTGGAGCTAAGCGGAGTTGAACCGCTGACCTCTTGAATGCCATTCAAGCGCTCTACCAGCTGAGCTATAGCCCCAATAAAAAAATAAACTTAGTTATGATAAATAATGCTATTTTCTTCAAAGAAACTATCAATAGCATATTCTATGCGAATATCACTTAATAATATATGTATAAGTATAGAGTTTGTATCAATGATTAGCCAGCCACTTTCAACAGTGCCTGATGTTCTTGAGTGCTCATAAAAAGCGTCAGATGGGTTCTTCTTTATAAACTCACATGTTTTTTGATCTATGTCATTTAATAGTGCTTTACAATGAATGTTGTTGTTCGCACTTAAGACAACTATATAATCTGTTAACCAAGAGTTTGTGGTTTTATATGTTTGGATATTTGTGGCTTTTTTACTATCAGCAGTTTCTATTATTTCAGATATTAGAGATTCAATGGTTTTTTGTTCAGTTTTATTCATTTTCAGCAATTTTCTTTTTTAAGATTTCCCAATTATTTCCAACTACTATAGTAGCGTCAAGGGGTTTGTCGAGCCTATCATAAACTATTATATTTGAAGGGTCAATTTGTAGGAATTTTGCTAGCTGTAGTGTTTTTGGGAGATTTCCTTTCCAATCTACAATTAATGTTTCGTTATAATCAAAAGAAGCTGCATTGCCGAATCTTGCTATTTTAATGCCTTTTTGTTTGAGGATACGTGCTGTTATTTGTGCTTCGCCAGGTACTCCGCAGCCATTAAGAACCTCTACAGTTAACTGTTTTGCTGCTGTTGATATTGGAGAGTTTACAGTTTTAATTTGTTTTGAGATTCTTGAGACTTCTTTAGGTGTTACTGAACGTCTATTGTCTTGGCTGGAGCTAGCATCAATTGTGTCAATTTTGGTCGCAATGTTTTTTTGTTGTTCAAAACCAAATAATGTTTTTGTTAGTATTTTATCTAATGAGAATAAATCTGGTCGCCAAAAGCTTATTCCATTATCTAAAATAATGACGCCAGGGACTGTGTTTGCTTCAATAGATCCTTGTCTGAAAATTTGAGAGCTTTGAACTGCTAGGTTTATCATTTGTCCGGTTGAAAGGTTTGTAATAATATTTTTATTTATTTGTTTAATGATTCTTTTTGTTCCAAGTAGTTTGCTTGCACTAATAGCTCTTGAGGCAAATGAATTAATGAATTTTTGCTGTCTTTGTATCCTGCCAATATCACCTTCTTTATCTTGTCTAAATCGCAAATATTCAATAGCTTGTTTTCCTGTAAGGCTTTGATTACCTTTTTTTAGGTCAATAAATAAGTCTCCAGCTTGATCTACATAGTAGAGATCTTTATTTATATTTATAGAGATACCACCAATTTCATCTATGATTGCTTCAACGCCTTTTAAATTGATTTTTATGAAGTAGTCAATAGGAATCCCTAGGAAATCGGAGATAGATTGTGTAAGAAGTTTTGTGCCCCCATGTGCAAAGGCGTGGTTTGCTTTTGTTTTACCATACCCTGGAATACTTATGCGCGTATCTCTTGGAATAGATAGTACGCCCATTCTTTTATTTTTTTCATTAATATGAATTACCATAATAGAATCAGCACGTTTAACGTTTTTTGTTTCATCAATGCCAAAAGCTAGGATATTTATGCCATGTATACTTTTCTGGGGCATTAATGTTAAAAATGCTTCAATAATAGTGAGTTTGCTTAAGGTTCTTGCTGTATAGAATCCAAAGTTAATTATAAATAATATTAATAGGGTATAAATTCCCCAAATAATATATGATTTTTTCTTCTTCACAATATTTACCTGATACTTAAATTAAGTATTTTTTCTGAAATTATTTTTGCATCTGTGTTGCAAATTTTGCTTAAATAAAAATTTTTACATTTTATTGTATATGGGTTTATACTCAAGTTTCTAGCCATTAAACTAATTATATTTGCAAGTGAGGTAGCATACACAGCCTTTTCGATGTTTACAAGAGCCAGCTCGGATATATATTTTCTGGTTGGTATTTTACGGGTAGGTTCTATGTAGTCAGCAATGAATATTATTGCAGCTAGTTTGCTCATGTTAGCTTTTCCTGTTGTGTGCCATTTGATGGCGCTTAATATTGAATTGTTTTTTACTTCTAGTTTGTTTCTAGCAAAGATAGGCCCGGCAAAAGCATGCCAGGTTTTCGGGAAATTAGCTTCAATTTTTTGAAGCTGTTTTTTTTGCTTTTCAGAGCATAACTTATAAACTTCATTCATATCTACCTCTTTTGCAATGTCATGCAATAATCCTGCTTGATAGGCTAGGGATGTGTTGATCTTATGGTTCTGAGCAATTTTTATTGCTGTTTTTGCAACCTCAAGTGAATGTAAGAATCTTTTGGTGGAGAGCAATTTTTTTATATCTAGTACAAGTGAATCGTGCATTTATTTACAAAGGCACAGATCTATTAATGTTCTGTGCCTTAAGATTTGTTTGTTTTATAGTAATATACTTGCTTGAACTACATGATATGTAATTGGTTTAACACCAATTTCGGTGCCTAATTCTTCAGTGAATGAAGCATAGTCTAACCGAAGCAACCAAAGGTCTAGTCCAATGCCACCAGTGAAGAAGCCTTGGTTAAGGCCGCCGCGAAGGATAACTCTTTCCCAAAGTACTCTTTTTTCAATGCCCATATAAAGACGTTTGAAAAGGCTGTTATCTATACTAATGAATTTATAGTCTATAGCTGCAGTGAAATTACCGATTAAGTCGCTAAAAAACGGGATAAACTTAGGTAGGCTTGTATCTAAACCTAAGCCGATAGTTGCGGTCATTGGAATGCTTGTAGAGTTTGTTTCGGTGTCAGCTAAACTGTTGCTAGATGTGATGGTTTCTTCTATTGGGGCAAATACGTTGTTGAATGCAACGCCAAGGTGACCGTTTCCAATAGGTGTTTGAACAGGTGTTAGTGCTCCTAAGTTAATACCGTAGCCTTTGCTGTTAACATACCCTGGTAATTCGTAGCTAGATTCACTGTCCTCTTCACTGTTATTTCCAACAAGGTCTGTAAGTAATGGCGAAATAGTGTCACTGCCATCTTGTGGGTTGTATAGTCTGAACCTTTCTACATAGTAACCAGAAAAACCGATTGCTATTGGTTGGCCTTGAAAAGAAATGTCTCTGGAAAATCCGATCATAGGCGCTACATCAGCATTGGCACGAGCTTCAAAATAAGGTGCGTTTTTATCATAAAGTCCTCCGTCTATGTGCGCTTGGGCAAAAGCCCCAATACCAAAACCTGGTGTTGTAAGAGAAAGAATTGGGCTCATATACATGTTATAACCAAAATTATTTAATGGTACTAAGCCTTCCTCATTAACTTTTTGTATTAAGTCTTGGTTTGAAAGGCTGTCTTGGTCGCTTAGGATGTCTGTTAGTTTTTGATATTTATTATATAGTTCTTGTTCAAGTCCAAGGCCAAGTCTTGGGAGTTTGAATTGCCAATTGGCTTTTGAAAGGCCTGCTGGGTTTTTGTAAAGTGCAGACTCATCATATGAGATGGCTACCCCAGCGCCACCCATCCCCATTTGACGGATGTTGGTGAACATTAGCTCTCTTACAGCTTGAATAGGGCTTGAGATAATTAATAAGAGACATATGCTTAAGATTGATACTGTGTTAAATAATTGCTTCATTTTTTTATAGTTCCTTTCAGTTCTTAGTTTTGTATGTCAAAAATCCAGTCAAGTGCATCGTCTAAATTGGTATCTGGACTGCTGCTATTTATTGTTAGTTCTTCTTGGTTTTTTTCATATTGGAAGGTGGTGGGATTTCCTGAAGGTAGACCATATGTAGCTTTATATAGATTTTCGATTTGTTCACCTTTTTGAGTTATTTCTTTTACATCTTCTTCACTAGCTCCATTTTCACTGTCTTCATAAAAGCCAGCTGCTTTAAAAGCGGCATCTGCGTTTTCAGAAAAATATTTGTAGCTATCAGATGTGTCGTTATCATTATTTGGATCCATTATAGCTTTTAGACATTGTTTTGTTGTCATGCTTTCAGTTTTTTTGATGATTTCATCTGGTGTTATATCGTAAACTTCAGTGACTATATCTACTGCTGCAAGCATGTTTGAGTTACCTCTGGCTAACTGGTTAATTTGTGAAAGTGCGTTTGAAGCAGAGTTTTGAGTTTTTAGTTTGCTTGTAACAAAGCTCCCTTGTAGTGTTGCTCCAAGTTCAGCAGCTCTATTGAATGCATCAGCGGCTGTTCTTAGGTTTGCAGAGCTTATTTTGTCTGTGCCATCATCATTTTTTAGCGCATTTTCAATAATGGTATAAGCTGAAGATGCTGCGGCTTCGTCATTTTGTTCCATAAGATCCATAAATTCTGGGCCAAGATCTGTAACTGTTGCGTTGTTCATTCCAAGAATTGCTTTTCCTAGTCCAAGGTGTCCTTCTGGGTTGTTAGGATCTGACACAATAAGTGCTTCTGCAAGCGTTTTAGCTTCAGTGAATTCTTCAACAGTGGCTGCAACTTTAAGTTTGTCGTTAAGATTCTCAGCATCAGAGGTGTTGGGTTTGCTTGCCAAGCCCTCAAATATGTTTGAGCCACAGCTAGTAAGTAGTACTGCGACTAACATAGCTAGGATAAGTGATGTGAATTTATATTTTTTTTGCATTTAAAACTCCTTTTTTTTGATTATTAATTATTATCTATAAATTGCTAGTTGTTAAGATCTTCACCTTCTTGTTTGGCAATAATTGTTGCAGCACAAGTGTCACCAAAAACATTTATCGATGTGCGACACATATCAATAATACGATCAACAACAATGATAAGACCAATTCCTTCAAGAGGAACATTTATAGATTTAAGTATGATTGCAATAGTTATGAGGCTGCCACTTGGGATGCCTGCAGCACCTATGCTTGCAAGAGTAGCTGTGAGTATTATCATGATTTGCTGTGTAATAGTTAGTTCAATACCATATGCTTGAGCAATAAATACTGCAGCAATGGTTTGAAAGGCCGCAGTTCCGTTCATGTTCATTGTTGCGCCAAGAGACGACACAAATCCTGTTACTTTTCTCGATACGCCAACCCTTTTGCTTAAGCATTCTATTGTTACAGGTAGTGTTGCAATACTGCTTGCTGTAGAAAAGCCAGTGGCTATAGCAGGAAAAACTTGTTTAACAAATCTAAGAGGGTTATAGCCTCCATAGATTTTTAGAAGTGAAAATAAAACAATTAATGTATGGACTCCTAAGCTAATAATAATGGTGATTATATATAGTGATAATGGTTTTATAGCTTTTGCTCCGGTATTTGCAATAATGCCAGCAATAAGAGCAAAAACACCGATTGGTGCAAGCTTCATGATCCAGGAAGTCATTTTAAGCATTATTTCATTTAGGCTTTCAATTGTTTTTGTGACAAGAGCTGCTTTGTTTCCTAAAACGGTCATAACAGCGCCAAGTAAAATAGAAAAGAAGATGACGCCTAACATTTTGTCGTTAGTCATTGCACTTAATGCATTTGCAGGGATTAATTCTTGAAGTAACTCTGATAATGAGAAGGTTTCTAGTGTGGGTATTTTTGTTGCATGTTCACCTAAAAGGATGTGACTATTTGATCCTGGACTAATAATGTTTACAAAGAAAAGACCAATTGTTGATGCGAATAAGGTTGTTGTTATGAATAGAGAAATAGTTTTTGCACCCAAGGCACCCAGTTTGCGGATATTACCAATACTTGTAATCGCAACAACCAAAGAAGAAAAAAGTAATGGAACAATAACCATGCGAAGTAATCTTATAAATAAATCACCCAAAAAATAGAATTTATTAACTTGTTCTTTAAAAAGAAAGCCAGCAAGTATGCCTAAAACCATGCTTATTAAAATTTGTGTGTGAAGTTTTATTTTCATAAGTTTTCTTTGCCCCGTTTTTTTATTTATTTTACCTTAATATAAGAAAAATCGCGATATGTGATTTTTTAGAAATAAAGATTGAAGACAAGGAATAATGATTTATTTGATTTTTTGAAGGATAATAAAAATCCACTTAAAATTTCCGAGACGAAGTATATTGCGTAGGGAGCATATATTTTATACGTGACTGAAGCTATATACGTAGTATCGGAAATTTTAAGTGGATTTTTGGTGACCCGGCTGAGGCTCGAACTCAGGACATCTTCCTTAAAAGGGAAGCGCTCTACCAACTGAGCTACCGGATCATAGTTAAATAACGAGACATTATGTTAGCGACCAAATAATTTTTTGTAAAGAAGCTATTTGGTTTTTTTAAAGATACGAACATATTTTTGGTATGTTCGTATCTTAAATAGACTATTCTAGTATTGCTCCTTTAGCTGCACTTGATACTAGTTTTTCATATCTAGCTAACCACCCTCTAGTGAACTTAGGTTTAGGTTTTTGCCAACCTTCTTTTCTTTTAGAGAGTTTTTCTTCAGATACTAATAGGTCTAACTTTCTTTCTTTGATATCAATTTTTATTTCATCGCCATTTTGTACAAGAGCGATTGGCCCGCCTTCTGCTGCTTCTGGAGAAACATGACCAATACTTAAATTTCTGGTGCCACCAGAAAAACGACCGTCAGTGATAATAGCAATGCTGTTGCCAAGCCCTAAACCAGCAATTGCAGCGGTTAGTGCTAAGGATTCTCTCATTCCAGGACCACCTTTTGGGCCTTCGTTTCTAACGATTAAGATATCTCCTTCTTTAATTTTATTATCTTGAAGGTCTTTCATTGCTTGTTCTTCATTATCGAAAACTTTAGCTTTTCCAGTGAAAGAGTACATATTTTCAGCAATAGCACCGGTTTTCACAACAGCGCCTTCTGGAGCAAGTGTTCCATAAAGAATAGCAATTCCGCCTTCTTTTGCAACAGGGTTATTTAATGGGCTAATTACAGAGGTGTTTGCTGTAGGGGTTGCATCATATATTTGCTTTACTGTGAAACCTGAAACGGTTTTACAGTTTTGATGTACAAGTGGCGCAAGGTTTTTGAGTAATGCGGGAATACCACCTGCCCAGTCTAAATCTTCCATCATTAATTCACCACCAGGTCTTAATGAGCATAGTTGTGGTGTTTTATGGCTTAGTATGTCAAAGGCTTTAATATCAAGATCAATTTCAGCAGCATGTGCAATAGCTGGAATGTGAAGTGTTGTATTGGTTGATCCACCTAATGCTAGATCAACTATAATTGCATTTTCTAGTGACTCTTTAGTGACTAGTTGTCTTGTGGTTATGTTGTTTTTAATTAGCTCCATAACCTTTTCTCCAGAATCGAAGGCTATTCGTTCTTTTTTTGCGCTACCTGCTAATGCGGTTGCTGTGCCTGGTAAGCTCATTCCCATTGTTTCTGTAAGGCAGGCCATTGTGTTTGCTGTGTATAGTCCTTGGCATGAGCCTTGTGTAGGGCAGGCTTCAAGTTCAAGACAAGCGACTTCTTCTTTTGTGATTTTTCCTGCTTGGTATTGGCCAACTGCTTCGAAAGTGTTACGAACAAGTGATAGTTTTTTATTTTCGTGAACACCAGATCTCATTGGACCTGCGGTTACTACTATGGTTGGAATATCAAGTCGACAAGCACCCATTAGCATTCCTGGTGTGATTTTGTCGCAATTTGTGAGTAGGATAAGTCCATCAAGTTGATGAGCTTGAACTATTGATTCAACCATATCTGCAATAAGTTCACGTGATGGTAAAGAATAGTGCATGCCGCTATGTCCCATGGCTATGCCGTCACAGATGCCAGGTACACAGAATACAAAAGGAGTTCCGCCACCAGAGCAAACTCCCCATTCTATTTTGCGTTCAAGACGACGCATGCCGATATGTCCTGGTATTAAGTCAGTAAAACTAGAACAAATCCCTACAAAAGGTTTCTTCATTTCAGATTTTGTTACGCCACAAGCATGGATTAGTGCTCTATTGGCCATGCGGTCGACGCCTTTTTTTGTTTGATCGCTTCTCATTTGGTAGCTCCTTTTATAAAATATTAAGAGGTGTATTTTATAGCGAAAATATATTTAAGCCAACCTCTGCGTTAAATTTTATATTTGGATCTAGGTTTGAAATTTTTAACTTTGTTTTCTAATAGCTTTGCAAGATATTGAAAGGGTCTTGTTCTTAATAATCTTCTTTGCCAAACCAGTTGTCATAGAGCTCTTGATACTTGCCTGAATCTTTGATTTTTAATAATGAAAGATTAATAGTTTCTCTTAATGGGCTATTATTTGCAAAAGCAAAGCCATAAGACATTTTGTTAAAAGTTCCACTAGAAAGCACTACCTGATTAGCCTTGTCATTTTTTTTGCCATTTCTTGTTGCTTTTTTATATTCTTCGTAATGTTTTTTTATTATTAAGTTGCGTAAGGCAGGTGCGTCGTATACAGCACTTGATACTAACCCACGCTTAATGCATAGGTATACCTTTTCAATGTCGCTAAGCTCAAATACGCGGGCACCTATTTTTCTTAGATAAGTTGCAGACGTTGATTTTTTTACTGTACAGACTTGTTTTCCTGCAAGCTCATAAGGGGAGCTAATTTTTTTATTGATTTGTTGAACTGTAAGCGAACTTGATATTGAAGCTGTGAAAAATGATATTAAGAAAATCCCAGTGAACATCCAAACAAGGGCAAAACCTCTACCAACAGGTCCTCGTGGCGTTTTATCGCCATAACCAACTGTGGTAAGTGTTACTGCTGACCACCAAAGAGATTCCCAGATACCTTTGGAGTATGAAGCAGGGAACATGTCAGGGTTTTTTCTGCGCTCAAAAAACCAAACAGCATTAGCAGAAATAAAAAGTAATATTAGAAGTATGCCTAAAGGTTTTAATAATAGTGGTGATGTGAAAACAGAGGATGTGTTTTGAAGGAAGCGTATAATAGATGATTTGTTTGTATTATCACTAAGTACCATCATTTGTAGCCCTGACTCGAAGTAGGTATGAGAAAAGTCTATTTTTTTTTCAAGTTTGTGGTTAATAACAAGACCACCGATTGCTATATCTGCTTTGCCTGATTGAATTTCATTTACAAGCTCTTTAGTGTTTGAAACAAAATGAACTTCATAGTCTAAGTTGTTATCAGCAGCTATATTTTTGAATAGTTCTCCTGTGAATCCAGAAAAAGAATTATTTCCTTGGATAATTAATGGTGGAAAGTTTCTGGAAACAACCCGTATTTTGTTTTTTGATTTGTTTGCTGCGGAAGCTTGAGTTACTAAAAATAATAATATCAATAAGGTTGTTGAAAATGTGTTTAGATAATTTCTGTATTTATGTATTTTTTTTATGGTTCTCATATGTTGTTTTGCCTTTCTATAATAATAGAATATTTTTAGTTTCAGGAATTTGTTTTTATATTATCATATTTTTTTTAAAAAAAGGGATAAAAATTTCTGTTTGTATAAACCTGAGATTTGTGTATAATGTACTTACTCTTAAGGCTAATATTTGCCTTTAAAAAAAATTAAAATCAAGGAGATGAAAACTATGGCACAAGCTTATTGCGTAAAATGTAGAGCTAAAAAAGAAATGAAAGATGCTAAAGAAGTTACTATGAAAAATGGTAAAAAAGCACAAAAAGGTGTTTGTCCAACTTGTGGTACAGGAATGTTTAGAATTACTGGTTAATTATTAATATAAATTTATTTTTAATAAAGACTCGCAAATTAGTTTGCGAGTCTTTTTTTTTGTGGAGTTCTTAAATATAATGAGACTTATGAAATATGAATCAATAATTTTGATGGGGTCTGCAGATTTTGCAGTACCTTCTTTTAAGAAAGTTTATGATGTTTTTGGTAATAGCGTAAAAGCTGTATTTACAAGACCGGATGCGCCAAGTGGTCGTGGCAAAAAGCTTAAATCTACGATTGTAAAGGCGTGGGCTTGTGATAACGATATAGCGGTTTATGAACCAAAAGATAAAGATAGCTTATGTTTGGAAATAGAAAAACTAGTTCCTGATTTAATAATAGTAATTGCATATGGCCTTATTTTCCCAAAAGATATTACAGATAAATATTTTTGTATTAATGTGCATGGCTCGATTTTACCTAAATATCGTGGATCATCGCCGATTCATGCGGCTTTATTGAATAATGATGAGGTTACGGGTGTAAGTGTGATTAAAATGAATGAGGGTATGGATACTGGTGATATTCTAGCTTTAGATGAATTAGGAGTTGAGCCGAAAGACAATTTTGAGAGTTTGCATAACAGAATGAGTGAAATGTCAGCAGATATACTGGTGAACTGTATTTCTAATATAGAAGCTGGGCGCATGACTGTTGAAAAGCAAAATGAGGAATTAGCTAGTTATTGTTCTAAGATCAAAAAAGAAGATTTTAGGTTAGATGTTTCACAAAATTTGAATGTCATTTTAGGCAAAATTAAGGCTTTTTCGCCGAATCCAGGGGCTTATATAGAGATGGGTGAGAAGAGAGTTAAAATAATTGAAGCAGAGATTATTGATAACAATTTAAAGATAATAAAAGTTAAGCCAGAAGGAAAAGGCACAATGTTTTATAAGGATTACTTATTGGGGAATGAGCCAATAGTAGTAGGAGAAAAAAAATGTTAGCTAAACGGATTATACCTTGTTTGGATGTGACTGCTGGTAGGGTTGTTAAGGGTACAAACTTTGTTAATTTAAAAGATGCAGGAGACCCAATAGAACTTGCAAAGAAATATGATGAGCAGGGTGCTGATGAACTTGTGTTTTTAGATATTACAGCTAGTTCTGATAAGCGGGCTATCCTTATCGATTTAGTTTCAAGAACTGCTGAACAGGTGTTTATTCCTTTTACTGTTGGTGGTGGGATTAGTGATATAGAAACAATAAGAGAGGTGTTGAATGCTGGTGCTGATAAAGTTTCAATTAATACAGCAGCTGTGAAAAATCCAAAATTGATAGCAGAAAGTAGTCGGTATTTTGGCGCGCAATGTATAGTTGTTGCGATTGATGCAAGAGAAGTTATGGCTGATGGAAATGCTGTTAAATGGGATGGCGAACCAAAAGTAGCCCTTGATCATGAGAGTAAATGGGAGGTGTACACTCATGGGGGGAGGAAGCCTACTGGTATAGATGCTGTTAAATGGGCAGAATATATGTATGAACTTGGTGCTGGTGAAATTTTACTAACCTCAATGGATCATGATGGTACAAAAGATGGATATGCTATAGAGCTAACTAAAACAATAAGCCAAAAAGTAGGGATTCCAGTGATAGCATCTGGTGGGGCTGGTAATTGTGAACATATTGTTGAGGCTCTCGAAGTTTGTGAAGCTGCTTTATTAGCCTCATTACTACATTATGGAGAACTTACAGTTTCTCAAATAAAAAAAGCTTGTAAGGAAAATAAAATTTCTGTTCGAAACTAAATAGAATTGTTCAAACAAAGAACTTAAGTAAAAAAAAAGACCCTAATAGAGTTCAAATCCTACCTCGGAACGCTATCCCACGAACAAATCAGAGAGTACCTAGTCAAAAACATTGAAAAGATCCTCTACTTTCCAAACAAATTAGCCATCAAATTAAAAGCGGTTCCATGGCTCTTAGGTTTTGATACTGGAACTGAAGAATAAATATTTTTACACCATCGCTGGAAAAGTCGGGTTATCCATATTTTTTGGCGAAAAAACGCATACACAAAATTTCGAGTAAAACCGTGAGTGCGGCATTGTTATATTTTCCAACACATAAAGGTGTTGAACTTAAAGGTAATACTGGTACGCCTGGAGGGAGTCGAACCCCCAACCCTCTGATCCGAAGTCAGATGCTCTATCCATTGAGCCACAGGCGCTTGAAGCTATTACAAAATAGCTTATTTCCTAAAAAACGGCGTTAAAAGGTTTTTTTGATTCTCACTTATTAACATAAGCTGCGAGTCAAAAAAATATTTTGCCTTGCCTTTTAGAAAATAAGCTATTTTGTAGTAGCTTCTAATATTATATAGAAGGCTTTGTACAGAATAGCTTATTTCCCAAAAAATTAAACAATAGCCTTAGGTTCTGGTGATACTACACCAGCTGACATTAATACTTTAACACTTTCTTCAATAGAAATATCAAGATAAATAATTTCTTTTTTATCAATGTAAATAAAATAACCAGATGTTGGGTTTGGGGTTGTTGGTACGAATACAGAAACTTTTCCTTCACTAAAGTCTTTTCCTTTTTTATCTATTAAGCCAGTTGGGTTTTCTTTGGTAATAAAGGCGAGAGCATGGATGCCTTTTCTAGGGTATTCAATAAGAACTGCTGATTGGAGGCCTTTTTTTTGTAGTGAAAAGGCATGGAGGATTTGTTTTGTGGATTTATATATAGTATTTATTAGTGGTATTTTAGACATTAGGTCTTCAATCACATTTAAAATTGCTTTGCCTATGATGTTTCTACCAGCTACTCCAATTAGAGTAATAAAAACAACGGTTATTATTAGACTTAGTGATGTTGGGATTGTTTGTCCAAAAAGGGCTTTAACAGGGCCAGATATTGTATTTATAAAGAAAACAACAAGTGCGATAGTTGCGATGCTTGGAAGTACGATAAATAGGCCATAAAGAAAGTCTCGGCGGAATTTCTTCATAATAGAATCAGGTTTTTCATTCGGATTTTTATCAGCAGACATTTGTGTTCTCCATAATTATTAAGTTGCAGCTTATTATAATAAAAATTCAGAAAAAGAACTAGGGCGGCTGTTGCAAAACACCAGAAAATTTTATATCAACAGATTTTGAGCAAATTTCCCCTGATATTTTGCAATAGCCCCCAAGATGTTTTTGAACCAAATTGAAATGTTTTTTTTTGTGACGATTTATGATTTTATCTCTTGAGTTTTTGGCATAATGTACTATTATAAACTACTAATAACGTTTGACATCAAAGTACTCAATTTGATAGGATTCTCGAAACCTTTTTTTAAGAGGTCTTCCATATATGAAAGGACAATATAATATGACAAGTAGTTTGAAGAAGGAATTTAAAAGGGCGTATGGTTTAAATGAAATAGCATTAGTTCCATCAGAGGCGACTCTTGATATTGATATAGTAGATACTTCAGTGAAAATTGCTGGTCTGAAAATGCAGATTCCAATTTTTGCATCAGCTATGGATTCTGTTGTAAGTCCTAAGATAGCTATTGAGCTTGGGAAATATGGAGCTGTTGGTGTTTTGAACTTAGAAGGTGTGCAAACACGATATGAAGATGCTGAAGTGGTTTTGGAAAGGATTTCTTCTGTAAATAAAGCTGATTATGTTCCTTTAATGCAAAAGATTTATAAAGAGAATGAAGTTAAGGATGAATTGGTAATTAAACGTATCAAAGAAATAAAAGACGCAGGTGCGCCTGTTGTTGTTTCTGCTACGCCTCAAAGTGCAGATAGATTAGGCCCAATTGCGGCAGAGGCTGGGGCGGATGTTTTTGTTGTGCAGTCAACTGTTGTATCTCCTAAATTTAAAACTACTGATGAAAAAAGGAAGCTGGATCTAAAAGCATTTTGTAAATCAATGCCGATTCCTGTTATGGTTGGAAATTCAACAACTTATGATGTTACTAAGGCCTTAATGGAAACAGGTGTACAAGCGGTTTTCATTGGAATTGGTCCTGGAGCAGCTTGTACAACTAGAGGTGTTTTGGGTATTGGTGTTCCAATGGCAACTTCAATAGTTGATGCGGCAGCTGCTAGAGATGAATATTTTCAAGAGACGGGTATCTATGTTTCTATTGTTGCTGATGGTGGCATTGTTAACTCTGGTGATATTTGTAAGGCTTTAGCTTGTGGCGCTGATGCTGTAATGATTGGTTCGCCAATAGCAAAATCATTTGAAGCTCCTGGCAGGGGTTTCCATTGGGGTATGGCAACACCTAATGCAGTATTGCCACGTGGTGCAAGAATTGAAGTTGGTCAGGTTGCAAGTTTGAAAGAAATTATGGTTGGCCCTTCAAATTCTGATGATGGATCTCAAAACTTTTTAGGTGCAATTCAAACAGCAATGGCAACTTTAGGTGCTCAATATATTAGAGACCTTAATAAAACAGAAATTGTAGTTGCTCCTTCGTTATTGACAGAAGGAAAAATATATCAAAAAGCACAGAGCTTGGGTATGTATAAATAATGATAGTAATTATTGATTTTGGTTCGCAATATAGTGAGCTTATTGCAAGAAGGATCAGAGAGTTAAATGTGTATTCTGAAGTATTGCCTCATACAACGTCTGTTTCAGATATAAAAAAGAAATATAAAGCTAAGGGCGTAATTCTTTCTGGTGGGCCAAATTCTGTGTTTGATAAAAAAGCTCCAAGATGTGAGTCAGAATTATTTTCTGCGGGAATTCCAATATTAGGAATTTGTTATGGCATGCAAATTATGGCGCAGGAGCTTGGTGGTGAAGTAGTGCCAGGTAAAAAACGTGAGTATGGAAGTGCTCATGTTTATATAGATGATAATTTTGATTTGTTTGAAGGTTTATGGCTTGAAATGAATGTTTGGATGAGCCATGGTGATCAGGTTGTTCGTATGCCAAAAGGATTTTCTCGTTTAGGTCATTCAGAGAATTGTCAGGTTGCGGCAATGGGCAATAGATCTGCAAAACTTTATGGTGTTCAGTTTCATCCAGAAGTTGTTCATACCCCAAGGGGCGCTGAGGTTATTAAGAATTTTGTGTTTAGAGTTTGTAGGTGTGTGCCAGATTGGACAGCCGAGTCCTTTATTAAGACGGCCTTAAAAGAGGTTAAAGATGAAGTAAAGGGTGAAAGAATTTTATGTGCACTTTCAGGAGGTGTGGATTCTACTGTTGTAGCAGCACTTCTTAAAAAAGCAGTTGGTAATAGACTTATTTGTATGTTTATTGATCAAGGTTTTATGAGAAAAGGCGAGGGTACAAGTATTAAAGAAGCGTTTATTGAAAAATTTAATATAGAATTTATTTATATTGATGCTAGAGCGCGGTTCTTTAAGAAGATTGAGGGCGTTATAGACCCAGAAGAGAAAAGAAAGAAAATAGGCGAAGAGTTTATCCGTGTATTTGAAGAAGAGTCTAAAAAACTTAAGGGTGAATACAAATATCTTGCGCAAGGTACTCTTTATCCAGATGTTATTGAATCTGCATCAACAGGTGTTTCTGAGAATGCAGTGAAAATAAAGACTCATCATAATGTTGGTGGGTTACCAGAAGAAATGGACTTTGAAATTATAGAGCCAATGAAGATGCTTTTTAAAGATGAGGTAAGGAAAGTTGGTTTAGAGCTTGGTGTGCCAGAAGAAATAGTTTTTAGACAGCCTTTCCCTGGTCCCGGCTTAGCTATAAGAATATTAGGAGAAGTTACTCCTGATAGGGTTAAGATTTTGCAAGAAGCAGATGTTATTGTGATGGATGAGGTTAGGGCTGCAGGCTATTATAGAAAACTATGGCAATCTTTTGCAGTGCTTTTACCTGTGAAGACAGTGGGTGTTCAGGGTGACTTTAGGACTTACTTGAATACTATTGCAATAAGGGCTGTAACGTCTGAGGATGCGATGACTGCTAACTGGGCAAGGTTACCCTATGATTTATTAGAAAAGATCTCTTCAAGGATTTGTAATGAGGTTGATGGTGTTAATAGGGTTGTATTGGATATATCTTCAAAGCCGCCGTCAACTATTGAGTGGGAATAATTCGTAGTTAAAATTAAATAATAAAAAGGCCTGATATCAATCAGGCTTTTTTATTTGTTATGTGAATCTAGATAATAAAAAAGCCTCTGATAAAATCGGAGGCTTTTTATTATTTAATTAAGTAATAACTAAATTAGAATAAGCTAACAGTCGCACCGATTGCAGGAGCAATAGATTTACCGATAGTTATGCTTTTTCCGCCTTGAAGGTCAACTCTAGCTAGTTCTGCAGCGATACCGATTTGAACTTTGTCAGTTAGAGGGAACATCCAGTTTTTAGCAAGAACTAAAGTATTGGTTTTGAAAACTGAACCAGTTATGCTTGATTTTGAATTTTCGAAGTAGATGTCTACTTGTTCTAATACAGGAACACTAGTTCTAACACCAAGGTTAAGTGCAAGACCAAGTTCTTCACTTTTTGAACCAGGTGCATAAATTGTTTTACCAACTAAAAGGTCAACGTTGTCCATAACGTTTACATAGCAAGTGCCTGCAGGTGTGTCAGAACCAGCAAATGTAGATAATACGTCGAAATCCATAGCTGCGATTGAGCCAGTTATAGCAAATACTGCGATTAATACTAATAATAAAGCTTTTTTCATGTTAAATAACTCCTTAAGTTAATTATTTTTATTTTTTTGGAAACACAAAATCTATTTTTTAAAATACCCTCCTTTCATTTTAAATGTTTTTACTAGTAACTAGCATAAATCTACTAGTATATTTAAAATTTTAGCTTATTTTTTGTAAATATAAAAGAAAAAAATCATGGAATAAATAATATATATATATATATATTGTGGTTATGTAAGGGTGTTTGACGCTCTTTATAACCTTTGTTAGAGTTAAAATTAATATGTCCCAAGAAAAAGAATATGAAAAAAAAGACCATGTAATTAGACTCTTAAAACGACTAATGCCTACTGGTGAATCAAGTCAATATCATTTGCTGGTTGAAAGATACCATGAGGCAGATATTGCAGAAGCTTTAGATGAAATGAGCTTTGAAGAGAGATGGATATTTTTTTCGAAAGTAAATCTAGATTCGGCTCATAAGGTTTTTGAGGATTTGGATCTTTATAATCAGATAGAGTTGGTTTTGGATTTTGATACTAACTTAGCTGCGAGTTATGTAGAAGAGATGGAGCCAGATGATGCTGCTGACTTATTTGAAGAGCTATTTGAAACAGATGAGGAAATTGCAGATAAAATAATAAAGGCGCTACCTAAAAAAGAAGCAGCAGACATAAAAAAGCTTTTAGCGTATCAACCAGACTCTGCTGGTTCTATTATGACTTCAGAGTTTGTTTCTATACCAGAGAATTTATCTGTAGAACAAGCGTTAAGATATTTTAAAAGGCAATGTCCTCCAGAATCTGAGGTTGCTTTCTATATATATGTAATAGATGTAAAGCATAAATTAGTTGGATATACTACACTTCGTGATTTGGTTATGTCAGAGCCAAATGCAAAAGTAAATGAGATAAGAAAAGAGAATCCTGTTGTAGCAGATATAAATATGGATCAGGAAGATGTTGCGAAACTTTTTGAGAAATATGATTTAGTAGTGTTGCCTGTAATTACCAAGGAAGAAAAGTTGGTGGGGATTATTACTGTTGATGATGTTGTTGATGTTGTTATTGAAGAGGCAACAGAAGATATCTATAGATTGGCTGGTACTGGTGATGCTGAAGAGTCAAAACTGATTTCTGGAAATATTTTGTATTCAGTGATGTCGAGATTGCCTTGGTTGGTTATGACTATTTTTGGTGGGATTATTGCTTCTTTTCTGATTACTCGCTATTCAGGTCTTTATCAGTCAAACCTTTTTACATTAGCGTTGTCTTTAAGTTTTGTTCCGATGTTGATGGGCTTGGGTGGTAATGTAGGGAATCAATCGGCAACAATTATTGTGAGGGGTTTATCAACAGGTGTTGTGAAAGAAGACCATCCTTTTAAGTATATTTTTAGAGAGTTGGCAGTGGGTTTGTTTATTGGTGCGATAATTGCTTTGTTGGTGTTTATGTTTAGTTATATAATGAGGCTGCCTTTAATCTTTTCAGGAATAGTTGCTGTTTCGCTGGTTATAAATATTACAGTGGCTGCTTTTATTGGTACTGTATTGCCGTTAGTTTTTCAGAGACTTAATATTGATCCTGCTGTTGCTTCGGCTCCCTTTATTTCTTCAGCTTTAGATATTATTGGGCAGATAATTTATTTTACATTAACGCTTACTATTATTGGTTTGATGGGTAGCTAGAGCTTAGCTGTTAAGTTAACTCTTTAAATTAATTTATGAGACAGCAAAAAATTGAAGGTATAATTCTACGAACTCAACCTTTTTTTGAAAAAGATAAGAAAGTCGAGATATTTTCTCCAACCCATGGTAAATGTGTTTTTTTAGCAAAAGGTACTAGTAGTTCTAAATCTAGGTTTGGGGGTAGACTCGAGGTTTCAAATCATGTGGTATTTTCTATTTATAAAGGTAAGAGTTTTGGGGTTGTTACAGATTGTGACTTAAAAAAATCTTATCTTAATATTAGAGAAGATTTTAATTTGATAGCATTAATGTGTTATTTCTTTGATATTATTCGTAAATCAACGGTTTATGATCAGCATAATGAGCCTTTTTTTAAGTTATTAGCTGAAACTTTAGATTTGATAGAAGCTAATAATAAGGACTCAGATGAAAAATCTTATGAGAAAATCAAAAGTTTTTTTTATAGGCGGTATTTGCAAATAGAGGGTCTTTTAAAAGAAAATAAAGGTTTTATTTCGGATTATGAATTTCAGATAAAGTTTGAAGAGTACTCAAGTAATAAATTAGTGCAGCCAGTTTTGATTTAAAAAGTTGCCTGATCTTTTGTAATATACCCAAACCAAAATGAAGTTATATAGAGTTATTTTAATATTGATAAATAAACATCTTGCTGGTAAATTACACTCTTATGTTAACAGTAGTGATGATAGCAGGTTTTGCAGGCTTATTAATTGTTATTTTGGGCGCAGCTCTTTTCTATGGTTTAAATAAGCTTGATTTTGAAAGAGGTAAGAACAGCGAGCTGATAGAGTTTGTTTCAGAAGGCTTGCATATTTTTGCCAAAAGAATTTTTAGCAGTATTCTTCAGATTGTTATTTATGTTTCAGTAGTTCTCTTTATATTTTCAAAAGTTTTTAATAAACAGTTTTCATGGTTGCAAATAGCAGCTTTTTTTATTGGCTGTATTGTTATGGGCATAAGTGCTTTTATTGCACTTTATATGATACCTAAACTGTTGCCAAGGATAATAGAAAATAGCAAAGGTTTTTTGGCAGAGTCTTTGAACATTACTTTGGTTTCAAGTGGCTCGGTTGGCTTCGTTATTTTAGGTTTTATTGTTTTGGGTATTACAGGGTGTTATTGGTTTTTAGGGGTTAGTAGCTTGGTTGGTTATGCTTTAGGTATTGCATTAGCTGCTTATTTTTTAAGAATTGCAGGTAGTCTATATAAAGCAAGTGCGGATATTGGCGCAGATATAGCAGCTACTGTTGAGAAGGGTATTCCAGCTTTTGATAGAAGGAACCCGGCTACTATTTTGGATATAACTGGTGATTTTGTTGCAGATATTTTGGGGTTTGGGTCTGATATTTTGAGCTCTTATGTTTTTGCTGTTGTTGCTTGTATTGTTTTTGCAGAAGCTTTGCTTGGGTCTGGTTATATTGATAAGGCAAGTGCTTTAAGTTTGCAGTATTTTCCTTTATTTATGGTTTCTATTGGTGTAATAGCAATGGTTGTTTCTTTTCTATTTAGTAAATTTAGAATAAAAATGGGTAAGATTAATAATTTGTTGTTAGAAGGGATATATCTGGCAGTGGTTGTGTGTGGGATATCTACATATGTGGTGCTTAATTATTTAAATATTGAAATTTTTAATATGCCAGGGGTTGGGCGTTTTGGTTTTATGCCTTTTGTAGCCTATTTAATTGGTTTGTTGGGTGCTGTTTCATTAGCTTTTACCTCAGAATATATGACTTCATGTAGATATAAACCAGCTCAAAGGATTGCGTCAGAAGCTGAAAATGGGACAGTTGTTTCTTTGTTTAATGGTTTTTCAATAGGACTTAAGAGCAATGGTTTCTTTTTGATTTATATTATTATCATTGCTACAACATCATATTATTTTGCAGGTTTATATGGTATCGCTATTGCTGCAATGGGTATGCTTTCGGTTGTTGGTTCTATTATGACTACGAATATTTTTACTGCTTTTTCATCTAATACTAATAAGATTTGTAAGCTTTCTGATGAGAGCGATATAGTAAAAAAGAACTCATCAGAAATAGATGGATTGGGAAATACTACAGCTGCAGTTGGAAATGGTTTTGCTTCTGGGGTTGCAGTGATTTCTACTCTTTGTTTATTTTTAGCTTTGGCAATGATTGCAGATGTGGATTTAAATAACTTGCTTATTATTGACCTTAAATTGGTATCTGGTTTGGTTATCGGTGTTTCATTGCCCTTTGTTTTTTCAGGGGTACTTTTAAGAAGCTTAAATAAGATGATACTTTTAGTTGTTGATGAAGTTAGTAGACAGTTTAGGGAGATTCCTTTTTTGTATGAGGAAAAGGGGCGTCCTGATGTAATAAAAGCTTCAGATTATAATGTTTGTCTTTCAATAAATGCGCTTACAATCCCAGGGGTGATTATGGTGTTGAGCCCAATAGTTCTTGGTTATGCTTTTGGAATAAAAATGTTGGTTGGTTTTGCGTTTGGCACTTTTTTGTCTGGTTTCAATCAGGGTTTCTATTGGGCGAATGTTGGCGATGTATTACATAATGTTAAGCATTATATTGAGAATGGTAATTATGGTGGTAAGGATAGTACGACATATAAATATGCGTTGATGGCAGATAATGTTGGGGATGCTTTTAAGGATTTGTTGAGTCCTAGTATAAATATTTTGATTAAGTCTGTAGCAATTATTTCTTTTTTGGTTATTTTGTTTTTAGCTTAGTCTCTTCGTGTTATAAAAATCATACTCATCAACTGCTTTGGGTAGTTTGTTAAATCTAGAGCTCTTAATAATCTATGTTAAAATATTTATATTGTAAAAAAATAAATTTCAATATTTAGGAGGCGTTAAGTTATGGTTAGACGAAGTTTTATTGCTGGGAATTGGAAGATGAATAAGGGCTTGAACGAGTCTTTAGAGTTGGCTAAGGCTTTAAATGTTGCTGTTGGTGGTGTGGGTGGTGTGGATATGTTGGTTTGTCCTGTTTCTGTCAATTTGGAAAGTGTTGGTAAGGTTTTGGCGGGATCTAATATAAAGTTGGGCGCTCAAAATATGTATTGTGAAGATTCTGGTGCATATACAGGTGAAGTGGCGCCAGCGATGTTAAAGGCTGTTGGTTGTGAATATATAATTATTGGGCATTCTGAGAGAAGAGCTTATTTTGGTGATACTAATGAATTGGTAAATGCTAAAGTAAAAAAGGCTTTTATGAGTGATTTGAACCCAATAATGTGTATTGGTGAAACACTGGAAGAGCGCGAGTCTGATAAAACTTTTGCTGTTATTGAAAAGCAGGTTATGGAGGGCTTGAGTGGCACTGAAGAATATGTGAATGGCGATAAAAAAGAGTTGGTATTGGCTTATGAGCCAGTATGGGCGATAGGTACAGGTAAGGTTGCAACTCCAGAGCAGGCTCAGACTGTTCATTCGTTTATTAGAGGGTTATTAGCTAAAATTTATGGCTCTGAAACTGCAGAGAAAATAAGGATTCAATATGGAGGATCTGTTAAGCCAGATAATATCAAAGATTTGATTAGCCAAAAAGATATTGATGGTGCTTTGGTTGGTGGTGCGGCTCTTAAGGTAGATTCGTTTGCTGGTATAATAAATAATGCATAAATATTGGGAGGAAAAAATGAAGAAATTACTAGTAGTTTTTTTTGCAGTATTGATGATTGGTGTCGGGATAGAGGCTGGGACAAAATATCCTGTGGTAAGAATGGAAACTAATAAAGGTGATGTGATTTTAGAGCTTTATAGTGATAAGGCGCCTGTGTCAGTTGAGAATTTTTTAGCATATACAAAAGAAGGTTTTTATAATGGCACTATTTTTCATCGTGTTATTAAAGATTTTAT
>Ga0233447_1000295_pt1 | contig 60583 bp, 41 predicted proteins | sample SI_124_October20_3_FD_183014 | JGI IMG/M metagenome (GOLD analysis project Ga0233447, IMG submission 183014) | Seawater microbial communities from Saanich Inlet, British Columbia, Canada - SI_124_October2016_135_MG | ecosystem: Environmental > Aquatic > Marine > Inlet | place: Canada: British...
TTTTTATGTACTATCCATCCATAATTCCACATGCCGAACTTTTAGCTCCCGAAAAATACATGGATAAATACCGCGGTAAATTTTTGCCTGAATTAAAATATATAGGTGTTGACGATGGTGAAAATTACCGTTTGGGACCTTACGGATCGCAACCCGAATCACATGCGACATTTGCTGCAATGGTAAACATTCTCGACGATGAGGTTGGAGAAATTGTTGCCAAATTAAAAGAGTTGGGTATTTACGAAAATACGCTGATAATATTTACATCTGATAATGGCCCACACATGGAAGGTGGCGCCGACCCTGATTATTTTGATTCAAACGGAATTTTAAAAGGCTACAAACGCGATTTGTATGAAGGTGGAATTCGTATTCCAATGATTGCCGTTTGGGATGGGAAAATTAAACCGGGAACAGAAACTGACCACATTTCGGCCTTCTGGGATGTGTTTCCAACAGTTGCAGAAATTACCGGAATTGAAACTCTAGAAAATATTGATGGAATTTCATTTCTTCCAACACTTTTAGGACAAGAACAAAAACCGCACGATTATTTGTATTGGGAATTTCACGAACGTGGCGGCAGAAAAGCTTTACGAAAAGGAGATTGTAAACTGGTGAATTACAATGTTTTAAAACCAGAATTGACAACTATCGAGTTGTATAATTTGATTGATGATCCAGGCGAAGAAAATAATGTTGCACATGCTCATCCGAAAATTGTTGCCGAGCTTATCGAACTCATGAAATCAGCTCGAACTGAATCGGAGATTTTTTTGTTTGAATCGCCAACAATTATAAAATAGAATAAATTGTTTTATCCTTATTCGATAATGAAAGATACAACAAGTAAAAAAGATATATTTTAAATTATTGCAAAATGAAATTCAGCCCATTTTCTAAAAACCTGATTGCAGTTTTATTTTTACTAATTGTGAGCCAATCGTTAAATGCCCAAAAACAAAAAAAATATGTTTTAGATTGGCTTAGTCAACACGAAGTTGTTGAAGAGTTTGGAAAAATATCGGATGAAATCTGGTCTTTTGCTGAGTTGGGTTTGCAGGAATTTAAATCGTCAGCCTTATTAATAAACACGCTTGAAAAAGAAGGATTTAAAGTTGAAAAAGGCTTGGCAGGAATGCCAACTTGTTTCGTAGCTACTTACGGTTCAGGAAAGCCGGTAATCGGTATTTTGGCTGAATATGACGCTTTGCCAATGATTTCCCAAAATCCTCGAACTACAACAAAACAGCCGTTGGTTGAAGGAGCTCCCGGACATGGTTGTGGACACAACTTAATGGGAACAGCCGCCAGTGCTGCGGCAATTGCAGCAAAAAAAGCAATGGAAAAATACGACATCAAAGGAACCATAAAAGTATTTGGTTCGCCGGCAGAGGAAATGTTAATAAGCAGACCGTACATGGTTCGGGCCGGATTGTTTGATGGTGTTGATGCGGTAATAAACAACCACACAAGTAGTGATTTTGGAGCACGCTATGGTGTAAACGGAAATGCAATGTATTCTGTAATTTTCTCTTTCTCGGGGAAAACAGCTCATGGAGCAGGCGCACCATGGGCAGGAAGAAGTGCTTTGGATGCAGTGGAAATAATGAATATTTCGACCAATTTTTTGCGCGAGCATCTGTTTTATACGCATAGAATGCATTATGTAATTCCCAAAGGCGGGGAGGCTCCAAATGTTGTTCCCGACAAAGCCAGTGTTTGGTATTTTATTAGAAACACTGACGACAGATTAGAGGATATGTACGAGCGTGTTTTGAATTGTGCAAAAGGGGCAGCCTTGGCAACGGGGACAGAATTATCAGAAATTAAGGTAATGACTGCAATTCATCAATCTCACGAAAATAAAGCACTGGCCGAATTGATGGATGCAAATATTCAACAAATTGGAATGCCCGAATGGACGGTAGAAGAACATGAATTTGCAAAAGCTCTTCAAAAAGAATTGGGTAAAAAAGAAAATGGAATGTCCAAAGAAGTTAGTAAGCTAAATGCCCCAAAAAGCGTTTTTACCGGAGGAGGTTCTTCAGATCATGGCGATGTTACCCTAATTACACCAACAAGTACTATCCGTTTCCCAGGTGTGGTTCCAGGTGCAATTGGTCATAATTGGTCTAATGTAGCTTGCAACTACGGTTCTCTGGCATGGAAAGGATTAAATGCCGGGGCCAAAGCAATGGCAACTACTGCGATTGATCTTTTAACCCAGCCCAAAGAATTACAAAAAATCCGTGATGAATTTAAGGAATATTCAAAGGAACATCCCTATAAAACTTTTCTTCCTAAAGACGCAGTTCCACCACTTGACATTAACGAAGAATTGATGAAAAAGTACATTCCTTTATTGGAGAAAAATCGAATTGAAGAGTAATTTAAAATCAAAAAAATAATATAAAATGAAATCAAAATTTATTCTTTTTGTATTCCTGTTTTTTTCATTTTTTGCCATGGTTTCTTGTCAACCCAAAATGGTAGAACCAACAAAACCAAACATCCTTTTTATTCTAGCAGATGATTTTGGCTACCATGATTTAAGTGTAACAGGATCTAAATTTTACGAAACACCCAACATCGATCGTATTGCCAACGAAGGAATGATTTTTACCGATGGTTATGCAACTTGTCAGGTTTGCAGTCCGTCGCGGGCAAGTATTATGTCTGGAAAATTTCCTGCCCGACATGGAATTACCGATTGGATTGGGGCAAGAACAGGAGAAGAGTGGCGAAAAGCCGGAAGGTTTAATCAACTGCTTCCACCGGAATATGTTCACGCACTTCCACACGAATACACAACTTTACCCGAAGCAATGAAAGAGGTCGGGTACAAAACGTTTTTTGCCGGGAAATGGCACATTGGAACAAATGGTTCGTGGCCCGAAGACCATGGTTTTGACATTAACAAAGGTGGCTGGGATGTTGGTAGTCCGCGGGGTGGTTATTTTTCTCCCTGGGAAAATCCAAATTTGGAAAGTGGTCCCGATGGAGAAAATCTTTCTATGCGACTGGCTCAGGAAACAGTTAATTTCATAAAGGAAAACAAAGACACATCTTTTTTTGCATACTTGTCTTTTTATGCGGTTCACGGCCCCATTCAAACTACTCAAGAAAAATGGACAAAATACCGACAGAAAGCTGAAGATTTGGGAATTGCCAAAACTGGTTTTGAAATGGGACATTTTTTACCAATCCGTCAGGTGCAAGATAATCCGGTTTATGCGGGTTTAGTAGAAGCTATGGACGATGCAGTTGGGCATGTTTTAATATCTTTGGATGAAATGGGATTGGCTGAAAATACAATTGTTGTATTTACCTCTGACAATGGAGGAGTTGCTGCCGGCGACGCTTTTGCAACTTCAAACTTGCCCTTACGCGCAGGAAAAGGTTATCAGTTTGAAGGTGGAATTCGTGAGCCCTATTTTATAAAAGTTCCGGGAATGGGCAACGGTCAAAAATGCAATACTCCAGTTACTGGTACCGATTTTTATCCAACGTTATTGGAATTGGCAGGTGCCGAACTAAAACCTGAAGAACACATTGACGGTGTAAGTTTGGTTCCACTGTTAAAAGGAGAAACAATTTCTGCCCGACCACTGATTTGGCATTATCCACACTACGGAAATCAGGGTGGCGAACCTTCGTCAATTATTCGTTTGGGAGACTGGAAACTCATTCACTACTACGAAGATGGACATGAAGAACTCTACAACATGAAAACAGATTTTATTGAATCTGAAGATCTTGCAGCAGTTAACTCTGAATTGGTAAAACACCTAAGCGAAAAGCTTTTTGTGATGCTGGATGAAATGGGTGCTCGTTATCCAACAAAAGACCCGGATTGGAATGCAGGAAAAGAAAAGGAATATTTAGAACGTGTTGTAAATAGTCGCTTACCAAATCTTGAAAAACAAAGAATGAATTTCCTTTCAAAGGATTTTGATCCCAAAAATAACTGGTGGGGAAGTTTTATAACAAACGATTAAATTATGAATAAAATATTAGTTTTTCTTATCGTGGCTTTTTCAGTTTTTTCTTGTCTTCAACCAAATTCAAAAGAAAACAAGAATACTCAAAAACCATCCGATAAAATCTATCAATACTCAGTATTTACTGCTCTTGCCAATAAAATTTACGATGGAAATTTAACCGTGGCCGAAGTAAAAGGCAAAGGTGATTTAGGTCTGGGTACCTATAATGGATTAAATGGAGAAATGATCGTTTTAGATGGGAAAGTTTATCAGCTACTTTCCGGCGGGACAGTTCGCCAGCCGTTAAATTCAGAATTAGTCCCTTTTACCGTTGTTACTTTTTTCGAGGAAGATCAAAAATTGGAACTTACTGAAAATTCAAATTATTCAGAATTAAAGGCTTTTATTGAAAACAAATTGCCATCAAAGAATTTGGGGTACGCATTTAAAATTAAAAGCAATTTTGATTATGTAAAATGTGGAGGTGCGGTTAAACAAGATAAACCTTACACCAAAACACTCAGCGATGCAATTGTTGACCGGCCTGTTTTTGAAAAGGAAAATGTAACTGGAACAATTGTTGGCTTCTGGTTTCCTGAATATTTCGACAAAGTAAATATTGCCGGGTTTCATTTGCATTTTGTTTCAGACGATGAAAAATTTGCCGGACATTTATTCGATTTTCAGGCCTCAAATCTGAAAATTGAAATTGATTACTGCGATGGTTTTGATATAGAATTGCCTAAGACAACTGATTTTGAAAAAGCAGATTTTGACCTCTTGCAGGAATACAACAACAACAAATGAAAGCACAGAGTATCGCATAAGCGAGAAAAAGTAAAATGTTTTGATTGTGATAATTTCGTACTTTGCAATTTGAAAACTTAAACCAATAAAAATGAAACATAAAAACTTATTTCTAATTGTTTTTGCATTCTTTCTTTCAATCAATTTATATTCTCAATCTACCGAAACCATTTTCCTCTCAGGAACCGATGCGGCAAACACAGTTGAGTGGGATTTCTTTTGCACCGAAGGAAGAAACAGCGGCGAGTGGACAAAAATTAATGTTCCATCGAATTGGGAATTAGAAGGTTTTGGTACTTACAATTATGGTCACGATTGGAAAGATAAAGACAAAAAATTAGGGCTCGAGCACGGTTTGTATAAATATGAATTTGAAGTTCCGGCCGATTGGAAAGGCAAAACCATAAACATTGTTTTTGATGGTTCTATGACCGATACCAAAGTAAAAATTAATGGAAAATCTGCTGGTGAAATTCACCAGGGAGCTTTCTATCGTTTCAAATATGATATCAGTAAATTAGTAAAATACGGAAAAACCAATATTTTGGAAGTTGATGTTGACAAACATTCGTCAAACGAATCGATAGTTCGCGCCGAACGGCAGGCTGATTTTTGGATTTTTGGAGGTATTTTCCGTCCGGTATTTCTTGAGGCACTTCCTGAAACACACATGAACCGAACTGCGATTGATGCAAAAGCTAACGGTTCTTTTAATACATTGATTGTACTTAATAAATCGAAATCAGATTATTCTGTTTTAGTTGATTTATTTGATTTAAAAGGAAATAAAATTGGCGAAACGGTTCATTCAGAAATAAAAAAAGGAGCGACAGAAAAATATGTCTCAGGGAAATTTGACAACATTAAATCTTGGAATCCGGAGTGGCCAACTTTGTACGATATGAAAATCACCCTAAAAAAGGGAGATGATATTTTACATGAAGTAACGGAGCGAATTGGATTTCGAACGGTTGAACTTCGCAAGCATGACGGTTTTTATATCAACAACGAAAAAGTTGTTTTTAAAGGTGTTTGCCGCCATTCTTTTTGGCCCGAAACCGGACGATGTTTAAGCGATGAAAATCATTTGACAGATATTCGGCTTATGAAAGAAATGAACATGAATGCGGTGCGGATGTCGCATTATGTGCCAGATAAACGATTTTTAGATTTGTGCGACTCGCTTGGTATTTTTGTTCTAAACGAAGTTGCAGGTTGGCAGCAAGGTTACGATACAATTGTGGGCCCGAAACTAGTTAAAGAAACCATTTTGAAAGACGAAAATCATCCGAGTGTTGTTATCTGGGATCTTGGTAATGAAGGTGGTTGGGATTTTGCAAACGAAAAAGGTTTTCATGAATACGATATTCAAAAGCGTCCGGTAATTTATCCCTGGCTGCTTCGCAATGGTGCAGAAACTCATCATTATCCCGATTTTAATAATGGAATTGGCAGAAATCACAATGGTAACGATCCGTTTATGGCAACCGAATTTATGCATGGTTTATACGATGGTGGACTGGGAGCAGGATTAGATGATTTTTGGCGAACTTATGAATCATCACCCTTGCTAGCCGGTGCATTTTTATGGGTATTTACCGATGAAGCAGTTTTGCGAACAGACAAAGAAGGAACTGTTTTTGATGGAAATGGCAACAACGCTCCCGACGGAATTTTGGGTCCTCATCGCGAAAAAGAAGGCAGTTTTTATACAGTGAAAGAAATTTGGTCGCCGGTGCAAATTGAACCAGTTACAATTAACAAACAATGGAACGGAAGACTGTTTTTGAAAAATAAATTTATCTACACCAATTTAAATCAATGCACTTTTAGCTGGGAAGTTATTAAAACTGGCTTTGGTGAAGAAAATAATGTTGTCGCATCTGGAAAAATTGAAAGCCCGAATGCCATTCCGGGAGAAACTGCCGGAGTGAATATTAATTGTAATGATGCCTTGCAAAATGCTGATTTGTTTTATTTCACTGCAACCGATTACGAAGGGAAAGAACTTTATACATGGACTTGGCCAATTGTTCAACCTAAAGAAAAAGCTGCTGAAATAGTTGAATCATTTCTTTCAAACGAAACAGAAATTACAACAAATGAAACGGAAGATTTTGTTACGGTTTCTGCAAATAATATTGAAGTTTCGTTCAACAAAAAAGATGGAATCATCCAAGATGTAAAAAACAAAAAAGGGGCAATCTCATTTTCTGGTGGCCCGATTCCGGTAGGGGTAAATTCTGAAGTTGAAGAAACCAGTTGGGAAATTAGTGCGGATGGTAATTTCAAATTTATAATATCAAATAACGGGTATCCTCGTGTAGTTACCTGGACTGTTCATAAAAACGGACTTTTATATCTCGAAGCCAGTCAACTTCAGGATAGATTGAGTGAAATAGATTTTGTTGGAATTTCATTTTCTTACCCTGAAGAAAAGTGTGAGTCGGTGAGTTGGATGGGTCGCGGACCTTATCGGGTTTGGAAGAATCGAATTAAAGGAAGCAATTTTGGAGTTTGGGAAAAAGAGTACAACAACACCATCACCGGCGAAAGTTTCAATAAGCTTATTTATCCTGAATTTAAAGGCTATCATGGCAATTTGTATTGGGCAAAACTGGAAACCTCTGAATCGCCAATTACAATTATTTCGGAAACACCAAATCTTTATTTTCAATTGTTTACACCGGCAAAACCTGCTGTAGTTCGAGGCGGCGTTTTTCCTCCATTTCCTGATGGTGACATTTCGTTTTTATATGAAATTCCGGCAATTGGTACTAAATTCCAACGGGCGGAAGTAATGGGGCCAACAAGTCAAAAAGGAATGTTTAGAAGTCATCGTGGTGACGAAAATTACCCGATAAAATTGTGGTTTGATTTTCGGGGTGAATAATATTTTCCTTTAAAATTATAGAAAGTATCTTATAACTTTACGAACCAAATGACCAATACTTTTCAAAATGATTAATTTTAGAAACAAAAAATAATACAATGAAGACTTTAGCCGTAACCTTAATCTTATTCACACTGTTTTTAAACGCATGCACTCAAAAAGAAGTTGAACGTCCGAATATTGTTTGGTTAACTTCAGAGGACAATTCAAAACACTATATGGAATTGTTTGATGAACATGGAGTAAAAACCCCCAATATTGAGCGCTTGACTGAAAACGGGGTTATCTTTACACGGGCCTTTTCGAACGCTCCGGTGTGTAGTGCGGCGCGTTCAACGTTAATTTCTGGCTGTTATGGGCCAAGGCTTGCTTCGCATTACCATCGACGTGTCCAAAGGGTTCCAATGCCCGGGACCATGAAAATGTTTCCCGCTTATTTGAGGGAAGCTGGTTATTATACTTCAAATAACAGTAAGGAAGATTATAATATTGTAAAAAGCGATGATGTTTGGGATGAATCATCTTCTAAAGCAAGCTGGAAGAAAAGAAATCAGGGGCAACCGTTTTTTCATGTGCAGAATACTACAACAACACACGAATCAAGGATGTTTTTTAATGAAGCGGAAATGAATATGCCTGATACATTGACAGATAGAAATTCGTGTTTTATTCAACCAAACCATCCGCAAACCGAAATTTTCAAATACTCGAATGCGCGTTACCGCGATAAAATTATTGAGATGGACAGGGAGATCGGTGCAATGATTGACGAGCTTGAAAAAGAGGGTCTTTTAGAGAATACGTTTATCTTTTATTACGGCGATCATGGGGGAGTTTTACCCGGCAGCAAAGGATATATGAAAGAAACCGGATTACATGTGCCACTTGTTGTTCATATTCCGGAAAAATACAAGAACATGGTTAATCTGGAACCCGGAACGGAATCTTCTGCTTTTGTAAGCTTTGTAGATTTTGGAGCTACCGTTCTAAATCTTGCCGGAGTGAAAATACCGGAAGGAATGGATGGTAAAGCCTTTCTTGGAAAGGATGTTTCGAAAAGTGACCTGGCTTCAAGGGACGAAACTTACAGTTATGCCGATCGCTTTGATGAGAAATACGACATGGTACGATCCGTACGAAAAGGAAAATACAAATATGTGAGAAATTATCAGCCCTTTAATTATGAGGGGCTTTGGAACAACTATCGTTACCGGCAGGCCGGTTTCCGCCAATGGCTGGAAATGTACAAAAATGGTGAATTAAATGACATACAGGCTGAATTCTTCAAGACTAAAAAACCGGAATTACTTTACGATATTGAAGCTGATCCTTTTGAAACCAATAACCTGGCAAACAATCCTGAAAACAAAGAGGTATTGGTGCAGATGAGAGGCAAACTGGATTCGTGGGTGACGTCAATGCCGGATCTTTCATTTTATCCTGAACACTATCTGGTAAATAATGCTTTCGATAATCCCGTGGCTTTTGGACAAGCGCACAAAACTGATATCCAGGAATATCTTCAGGTTGCAAACCTGATGCTGCTGGATTTTGAATCGGCAAAAACGGGAATTAGTGAAAGTCTGAAATCAAACGATCCCTGGAAACGTTATTGGGGCTTGATTGTTTGCAGCAGTTTTGAAAAACAGGCAAGTGAATTTTTAACTCTGATTAAGGAAATTGCGCAGAGTGATTCTGAATTAATTAATCGGGTGCGGGCAGCTGAATTTATTGGAATTACAGGTGTCGAAAACCCGTCAGAAATGATTTGTCAGACACTTTATGAATCAAAAGACGGAACTGAAGCGGGACTTATTTTAAATTCGGTTGTGTTGATGCGTGATGGTTATGGCTTTGATTTTAATATTGATGTGGAAAAGTTTGCTCCGGAAATTGCGGAGGCTCCTTATGTTATACGTCGATTACAGTATCTGGGTTTGGCAGAGTAGTTATAGTTTCAAGGGCTGGTTGAATTTATTCATTAAAAGGAATCAATTGACAGAAGAGTTACCTGAACCTTACTTTTAAGTATTACAGAGAGGCACAATATTTTAAACGAATAATATGAAAAAATCGGTAGTTGTTTTGATAATCATTTTTAGCTGTTTTGTCTTTAAAACGGAGGCACAAAATAGTGCAGATTCTAAAAATAGAAAATTAATTGTTGCGTCATGCCAGTTCCCAATTTCCGCAAATATTTCAGAAAATTACGATTGGATTAAGAAGCAGATAATTGAAGCAAAACTAAAAAAAGCTGAAATCGTTCATTTTCCTGAATGCGCTTTGTCGGGCTATCCGGGAGTTGATTTAAAAACAATCGATAATTTTGAATGGGACAAGTTGCACGAACTTACAGATTCGGTTTTGAGTTTGGCCAAACAATTAAAAATATGGGTTTTGTTGGGTTCAATTCATCGTTTAAGCGACGGAGTGAAGCCACACAACAGTTTGTATGTAATTAATAATGAAGGAGAAATTATTGACCGCTACGACAAACGATTTTGTACAGGTGGCGATTTAAAATATTTTTCGCCAGGCGATCATTTTGTAAATTTTGATGTGAATGGAATTAATTGTGGATTGCTGATTTGTTATGATATTCGTTTTCCGGAATTATATCGTGAATATAAAAAGTTAGAGACAGACGTAATTTTTCAATCATTGTACAATGCAAGGCAAAAAAAGGGAAGTATTCATCCGATAATTATGCCGATAACTGCACAAGCCAGAGCAGCAACAAACTTCTTTTATATGTCGTTAACCAACTCTTCGGCAACCGAAAGCTGGCCATGCCATTTTATTACTCCCGACGGATTAATTCAAAATAAATTGACGACAAATGTTCCCGGTGTTTTAATTTCAAAAGTAGATTTATCTGAAAAATTTTATGATGCAAGTCGTCAGTTTCGGGAAAATGCGATGAATGGAATTCTTAACAGTGGCGAAACTGTTCAGGATCCACATTCTAAGAACAGAACAGGTATAAACAAATAAAAATAACAAAAAACGAGAGCCATGAAATTACTAAAACTGGCAAGTTTAGTAGCTATCTTTTTATTGGTTTCTCGTACTTTTCCGTGCGCCGGAAGAAAAAGTAGTCCGACCAGACAGTGAGTTTCAAAAAACTCAACTGGTGGAAGTTGTAGTTTATTAAAATTTAATTATGGGTTTTAGGCGATATTATATTTTCATTTTTTTCTGTTTTTTCATTTTTTCTACAGTTTTAACAGCTCAAAATAATAAAAGTGAAGGAAGGGTTGAGGATATTCAATCTTTTTGCTCAAATCTGAAAGGATTTAATTTGTTGGGCAAATTTGACGTTAGCTGGAGCAACAGAGGATTTAATGAAAAAGAATTTCAGGTTATTCAGGATCTGGGATTTAACTTTGTTAGGCTTCCGATTGATTACAGGACCTACACATTAACTCAAAATTGGAACTATTTTGTTGAAAGTAGGTTGAAAAATATTGATGATGCCGTTGCATGGGGCGAAAAATATAATGTCCATGTTTGTATTAATTTGCACAGGGCTCCTGGATATTGCGTAAATCCCACAGATAATTTGCCCGCCAACCAACAACTGGATTTATGGACAGACACTTTGGCGCAAAGTGTATTTGTAAATCATTGGGAGTTTTTTGCTAACCGATATAAAAATATTTCACCCGAAAAATTAAGTTTTAACCTTGTAAATGAGCCACACGATGTTTCTGAGGAAACCTATGTGCAGATAATGAAACAGGCAATTACAGCGATTCATGAAATCACCCCGGAGCGAATAATTTTTGTGGATGGATTAAATTATGGCGGTGGCATTTTACTTTCGTTAAAAGACCATGCAAATATTGCACAGGCAATTCATTGCTATCAACCTTTCCAACTTACGCATTACAAAGCAGGATGGGTTGACGGTTCGGATAGTTGGCAAGTTCCCAGATGGCCTGTGTTAATGGTTAATAATTATTTATTCGGTCCCTGGAAAAACGAGTACAAAAGCCCGCTTATTTTCAAAGGTAATTTTACCTCGGGTACCGAAATTATAGTTAACGTAAACAGAGTTTCTATAATATCGCAACTTCAAATTAAAGCAGACAATAAAATTATTTTTACTAAAAATTTTGTTTGTGGAGCGGATCCCGGAGAAGATTTTACAATTGTCGAAAATACTCAATGGGGATATCAAAATATATCGAACAAAGATTTTTCTGTAACACTTTCCGATTCAGCATCTAGCCTTTCTTTTGAAAATGCCGAAGGTGATTGGATGACAATAAATTCTATTTCATTGGTTGAAGGAGCCGACACAGCTGCTTATTTTCTCTCAGATAATTCCTGGGGGGAAAAGCAGGATACCTATCGAATAGATGAAACAAAAAATATAAAAACTGAAGATGGAGAAAATGTATTGCCATTTCAGGAGTATCAAAATACATTTACTTTAGCTTTAGAAAACAACATTCCGTTTATGGTTCAGGAATTTGGTGTTTTTAATAAAACGCCCTATAAAGTTACCATCGATTTTCTTAGCGACATTGTTGATTTTTTTCGCGAAAATAATGTAGGTTGGGCTTTATGGAATTTAGAGGGTAGTTTTGGAATCCTGAATAGCGGTCGTTCGGATTGCGATTACGAATTGTATCAGGGATTTCAATTAGACAGGCCGATGTATGAAATTCTAAAAAGTTCTCCAGCCACTACACAAAAAAAGTTTGAGTTTATTAAATCGAATCGTTTGTACCCTTCTCCGGCAAAAAATGAATTGTTTTTTTCAAACAACTCATTAAATGGGAAAACAACAATTCAGATACGTGATGTTTTAGGCTTTTTAGTAAAATCGGTAGAAGTTCAGTCTTATAAAAATGAAATAATTAAACTGGATGTTTCTGATTTAAAATCAAATATTTACTTTGTTTCTGTTCAAAGCGGGGGCAAATATTTTACTGAAAAAATTTTGATTCATAAATGAACAATATTTAAATATGTATAATTCAACAAAGCAAGTTAAAATAACAATTTTTAGGATTTGGTCGATTTTGGGTTTGATCCTTTTGGGACTAATTTTTTCTTGTTCTCCTCGAGAAGAGGAATTGTCTAAACCAAATATCCTTTTTATCGCCATCGACGATATGAACGATTGGGTAGGTGTGCTTGGCGGCCACCCACAAGCAAAAACGCCAAACATTGATAAACTGGCAAGCGAGGGGATTTTATTTACAAATGCACACACTCCCGCTCCTGCTTGTTCACCTTGCCGAAATGCATTACTTTATGGAATGCAACCCCACAATTCAGGTCTTTACCCATTTTACGATCGTACAAAAATGGAACCTGCATTCTTTGATAAACACAAAAGTTTAATGCAGATTTTCAAAGAAAATGGGTACAATACTTTTGGTGCCGGCAAAATCCATCACAGCAATATGAACAAGACTTCAATTGCACTGTTTGATTCGCTGGAGTTTACCGAAAGTATTAATGCAAAATTAAATGAATTGCCAATTCCGATAGTTGATTCAACTGACGGAGTTGGGAGTAAAGTTTTTGGCAAAATGTGCGGTCGCCCTTCACTATCTCCGTTGGAAGATCATATCGATTACAATATTTCGGTATTTGGTGTCGATGTGTTGAAACGAAAGCATAAAAAGCCGTTTTTTCTTGCGGTTGGTTTTATTAAACCACATCTACCTTTTGTTGCACCCAAAAAATATTTCGACATGTTTCCGGTGGAAGAGATTCAAAAAACGCCTGTAAAAGATGATGATTTGGCTGACTTGCCTTGGGCGGCCAGAAGCAATGCAAAGTTAAATGACGATTACAATTACAGAACAAAAGACACCTGGGAAGACTGGATTCGCGCGTACTTAGCTTGCAATGCTTACACCGATGAAAATGTTGGCCGAGTGGTTGATGCCTTAAATAGCAGCGATTATAAAAACAATACAATTATTGTTCTTTGGTCGGACCATGGTTATCATTTTGGTGAAAAACGCAGTCACCGAAAATTTTCGCTTTGGGAAGAAGCAACCCGCGTTCCGTTTATTATTCTTGATCCACGAAATTCAGAATCGAATGGAAAAGAGTGCGCTGCCCCGGTTTCTTTGTTAGATATTTATCCGACTTTATTAAGTTACGCCGGAATTGAAAAACCTGATTATAGTGATGGTTTGGATTTGAAAGATTTACTTCTAAATCCTGAAGCTGACAGAAATATCCCAGCACTTACAACATGGGGGCGGGGTAATTATTCATTGCGTTCATCAAAATGGCGCTACACGGTTTATTTCGATGGCTCGGAAGAATTGTACGATCATGAAAACGATCCAAACGAATGGGATAATCTGGCAGAACAGCAACAATTTATTCAAATAAAAAGTGAATTGAAAAAATATCTACCTGCAACCGAAGCTCCTCTCGTTTTACAAGGAAAAGCATTACACAATATTATTGATGCCGATCAGCCTTCGTTTGAAAATTTCAAAAAAATGTGGGATAAAATGCAGGAGCGCGGAATGGGATTGGAGTAATTGGATTTATAAAAATATTGAACGGAAATAACAAAATATCATGCTAAAATTTATTGTTCTAATATTAATGCTGAACTTTGTTTTAGGTTGCCAGACTAATAAGAGCACAAAAGTAGAAAAGCCACCCAATTTAATTATTATTTTGACAGACGATCAAGGATATGGCGATGTTGGATTTAATGGTTGCACAGATATTCCTACACCGAACATTGACCGAATTGCAGAAAACGGAGTAGTTTTCACAAACGGATATGTAAGTTACGGTGTTTGTGGGCCAAGCAGGGCAGGATTAATAACCGGCCGTTATCAGGACCGGTTTGGTTTTGGGCGAAACCCGCTTTTTGCACCAAACGATCCAAACCAGGGTTTGCCTTTAACCGAAGAAACACTGGCATCGGCACTCGATAAAGTTGGTTATCAGACAATGGCAATCGGGAAATGGCATTTGGGGGCACACAAAAGTCAAAGACCCTTAAATCGTGGGTTTGATGAGTTCTTTGGATTTTTAACAGGAGGTCATAAATATTTTCCGGAAAATTGGACGCTGGATGATATTTCGGGAGTGAATTCGCAGTTTGCCGCTTACAATACTAAGCTTTTAAAAAACGATTCAAGAATTAATGAAAAAGAATATCTAACAGATGCACTTTCAAGGGAAGCTGTAAGTTTTGTTGAAAGAAATACGGATAGTCCATTTTTTCTGTATCTGGCATATAATGCGCCACATACTCCACTTCAGGCTACTGAAAAATATTTGGAAAGGTTTACACACATCGATAATAAAAAGCGGAAAACATATGCTGCTATGGTAAGTTCGGTGGATGATGGGGTTGGGAATTTATTAGACAAATTGGCGGAGTTAGATATTCATGAAAATACTATCGTTTTCTTTTTGTCAGACAATGGTGGGCCTTATAAAACAAATGGATCGAACAATAATCCTCTTCGCGAAGGAAAGGGCAGTTTGTATGAAGGAGGAGTGCATGTTCCGTTTGCAGTACAGTGGCCAAAAAATATTCCGCAAGGGAAAAGATACAATCAACCAGTAATATCACTCGATATATTTGCAACCGCCGCTGCTTATGCGGGAGCGAATCCAACAAACGATTTAGATGGAGTAAACTTAGTCCCTTTCTTAACCGGAGAAGAAAAAGGGATTCCGCACGAACAACTATTTTGGAGAAAATACGATGCAAAGGAATATGCAACCCGAAAAGGAGATATGAAATTGTTGAGCCTGAAGGACGAGCAAGAAGAACTGTATAATTTGGACAAGGATATTTCAGAAAAAAACCCACTTGAGTCAAAGGAAGATGTTCAAAAGTTAAACGACTTATACAAAGATTGGTTAAATCAAATGAAAAATCCAATCTTTTTGGGTTTAATGCAAAACGAAGAATACAACGCAGCACATCCAACCCGTTTTACCATTGAAAAATATTAATAAAATAAAAATTTATTTTGTAGCAACCATTCTTTTACTTTCAATTTCTGGAATACTGGTTTTTTTGTGCCATTCAGGCTGTAACAAACGAACTGATCAAAATCCTAATATTGTTTTAATAATAGCTGACGATTTGGCCTGGAACGATTTGGGTTGCTATGGCCATCCTACTATTCAAACACCAAACATCGATAATTTAGCAAAAGAAGGAATGCGTTTTGACAATGCTTTTTTAACAGCAAGCTCGTGTAGTCCCAGCAGGGCAAGCATAATAACCGGCAAATATCCACACCAAACTGATGCCGAACAATTACACTGGCCACTTCCTGCAAGCCAAATTACTTTTGTTGAGAAACTAAAAGAGGCTGGTTACTGGACCGGACAAGCAGGGAAATGGCATTTAGGAGAAGCCATAAAAAATAGGTTTCACAAAATAATGGAGGTTCCTGTTGGAGGGTTTCAACTAAAGTCTGACGGAACAATGGAAACTTCTTCAAACGAAAGTGGTTGCGAAGATTGGATTCAAATTCTTAACTCGCGGGATAAAAACAAACCTTTCTTTTTATGGTTGGCTGCCGTTGATCCACATCGCGATTATAAACAGGGAATTATTGCAAATCCACATTCTTTGGACGATATTGTTTTGCCGCCTTATTTTCCTGACACAAAAGAAGTGCGAAAAGATTTTGCAATGTATTACAATGAAATTGCCCGTTTAGACAGTTTTGTTGGCAGTTTTATTTCAGAACTCGACAAACAAAACTTGTCAAAAAACACCCTGGTACTTTTTATCAGTGACAACGGGCGGCCTTTCCCTCGCGATAAAACTACTTTGTATGACGGAGGAATAAAAACTCCGTGGATTATAAAATGGCCTGAAAATGTAAAAGAGGGTTCAATTACAAATTCTTTAGTTAGCTCAGTCGATATTGGAAAAACGTTTTTAAGTCTGGCTGGAGTAAGCAATTTTATTGGTTCGGAAGGAAAGGATTTGTCTAAAATTTTGTTTGATCCTGAAATTAAAATTCGATCAACGGTTTATGCTGAAGACCATTGGCACGATTTTGAAGATTATTCACGGGCGATTAGAACTGAAAAATATAAATACATTCGGAATTTTTATCCTGATTTACCAAATACGCCTTCAGCAGATGCTTTGCGAAGCCCGACTTTCCGATCGATGCAAAAACTTAGAGCTGAAGGGAATTTGACAGAGGTCCAATTATCTTGTTTTATTTCACCGCGTGCAGAAGAGGAATTGTATGATATTAAAAATGATCCTTCTGAATTGAATAATCTGGCAGCCGACAATAAATATTCTGAAATAATGAAAGAATTTAGAACTGAAATGGACAGAATCAGAATGGAAACAAACGACACACTTCCATTAAAAAGGACTCCTGATGAATTTGATCGTGAGACCGGCCAGCCTAATCAATTTCGCATTCGCCCACGAGCATCAAAAGTTGAAATGCGATAAAACAAAAATCGTTTCTTTCCTTAACAATAGAAAAAAAGCAGGTGAATAAAAATTTATTTTCCTAAAATGTTTTGGATAAAAACAGGAATACTTTCAACAAAAAGATCGTTGTTGCTGATTGATTTTACAAAGGCACTCCCGATAATCGCACCACGCGCATATTTACAGGCATTATTAAATGTTGCTTTGTCGGATATTCCAAATCCAATAATACATGGATTTTTTAAATTCATTTGTTGAATTTTCTCAAAATAATCTTGCTGAAAATCTTCAACTTTTTTGCCGGTCCCTGTTGTCGATGCCGAAGAAACCATATAAATGAAACCGGAAGACGCTTTGTCAATCTGTTTTATTCTTTTTTCAGATGTTTGCGGTGTTATAAGCAAAATATTATGCAAATTGTTTTTCCTGAAAATGTGTTCATATTCCTGCTCGAATTCGTTGAGAGGCAAGTCCGGCAGAATAGTTCCATCAATGCCAATTTCGGCACATTTTTTACAGAATTTTTCAACACCAAATTGCAAAACCGGATTAAAATAGCCCATTAAAACAAGAGGAATATTTACCGATTCCCGAATGGTTTTCAGTTGCTCAAAAAGGAGATTTAAGCTCATTCCGTTTTTTAAGGCTGCTTCACTACTTTTCTGAATAATTGGACCATCGGCAGTCGGATCTGAAAACGGAATACCAATTTCGATTAGGTCAACTCCATTTTTCTCCAACTGCTGAATAATTTCAACGGTGTCGTTTAACTTTGGAAAACCGGCAGTAAAATAAACCGATAATATATTTTCTTTTTTCGTTTCGAAAAGCTGATTGATTCTGTTTTTCATCTTTTACTTACTACTAATTACGTACTACTTTGTACAAAAATTTAATACCCAAAATAATTCAAATACGTTTCCATGTCTTTGTTTCCACTTCCCGAAAGATTAATCACATTAACATCTTCGGGTTGCATTTTAATTTTTTCCAATGTAACGAGTGCATGCGCCGATTCGAGAGCCGGAATAATACCCTCTTTTTGAGTGATTAACAAAGCAGCTTGCAGCACTTCCTCATCGGTAGCAGCTAAAAATTTGGCTCTGCCTGTTTTATGAAGATGTGCATGCAGTGGGCCAATTCCGGGGTAATCGAGTCCTGCTGAAATCGAGTACGGTTCAGTAATCTGTCCATCTTTATTTTGCATGAGCATTGTTTTACTGGCATGTAAAACTCCAGGTGAACCTACCAATAAAGTAGCTGCAGTTTCTTCAGTTTCAATTCCTTTTCCGGCGGCTTCCACACCAATTAATTCAACTTGTTCGTCATCGAGAAAATGGTAAAATGCTCCGGCAGCATTACTTCCACCACCAACGCAGGCAATAATTCTTGTCGGAAATTCAGAGTTAGTTTGCTCCAAAAGCTGCAGTTTCATCTCCGCACTAATTACCGATTGAAAACGAGCAACCATATCGGGATAAGGATGCGGGCCAACAACCGAACCAATAATGTAATGTGTGTCAACCGGATTACTAATCCAGTCGCGCATGGCTTCGTTGGTAGCATCTTTTAATGTTTTGTTTCCGCTGTGAACCGGAATAACTTCTGCGCCCAACATCTTCATTTTTTTTACGTTTGGGGCCTGCCGGGAAACATCGAGTGCTCCCATGTAAACCACGCATTGTATCCCTTTTAACGCACAAACAGTTGCAGTGGCTACTCCGTGCTGACCAGCTCCGGTTTCAGCAATAATACGAGTTTTACCAAGTTTTTGAGCCAGTAAAATTTGTCCAATTGTATTGTTCAATTTATGCGAACCGGTATGATTTAAATCTTCACGCTTCAGATATATTTTTGTGCCGTAATGCTCTGATAAACGTTTTGCAAAATAAAGTGGAGATGGTCGTCCAACGTAATCTTTTAGTAGCAGGTCAAATTCATTTTTGAATTCCGCTGATTCAATAATTTCCAAATAGCGTCGCTTTAATTCATCAATGTTTGTGTACATCATTTCGGGAATCCATGCACCTCCAAATTCGCCGTAATATCCTTTATCGTTAACTTGATATTTCATGTGTTAATAATTCTTTTTTTCATTCCCGTAGAAACGGGAATCTCTTGTTAATTCGATGGGATTCCCACTTTCGCGGGAATGACAGTCTCGAATCTATTATATTCTTAATTCTGTAATAAAGGTTTTTAATTTTTCAATATCTTTCACTCCTGGCGCATCTTCAAATCCGCTGTTTAAATCGACTCCGGTAAGTTTTGTGTGTTCAATTTCTTTAATACTTTCTGCATCCTCCAAAGTTATTCCTCCACTTAAGAAAAATGGAGTGTGTCCATTGTATTTTTTCAGAATTTCCCAATTAAATTTTTCTCCCGAACCACCGGGTAGTTTGGTTTTCGTATCGAAAAGAAAAAAGTCGGCTACTTTCTCGAAAGGTGCTGTATTGGAGAATTTAAATTTCTCGTTTACATTAAATGCTTTAATAACTTTTAATCCTTGATTTTTTAGAATCTGACAAGTTTTCGGATTTTCTTTTCCGTGTAATTGTACATATTCGAAACCTAAATTTTTAGCCAGTCCAAGAATTTCAAAAACATTTTCGTCAACAAAAACACTAACTTTAGGTTTTGCTGAATTAAAAAGATTGCTTTCCGGATTTTCGCCAATAAAACGTTTTGACTGCGGGTAAAAAATGTATCCCAAAAAATCGATCTCAAGTTCCTCAACCTGTTGCCGATTTTCAGTGAATTTCATACCGCACACTTTTATTCTTAATTTTCTTGTCATAATTTCGAAATTAGTTGTTTACAAGCCTGCCCCGGATTATCAGTTTTCATAAATGTTTCACCAATTAAAAATCCTTTAAATCCATATTTCCTTAAATAATTAATGGTTTCTGCATCTGACAAACCACTTTCTGAAATTTTCACAAATTGGTCGGGAATTAGTTTCGATAAATTAACTGAAGTTTCCACATCAACACTAAATGATTTTAAGTTTCTGTTGTTTACTCCAACAATGTCAACAAATTCGTTAACGATTTCCAACTCTTCTTCGTTATGAATTTCCATTAAAACTTCCATCCCAAGGCTTTTTGCTTTTTCAGCCAAAAATTTTGCCTGTTCCTTTTCGAGGCACGCAGCAATTAACAAAATTACATCGGCACCAAAAGCTTTTGCCTCAATAATCTGATAGGTGTCAATCATAAAATCTTTGCGCAGAATCGGAATATTTGGGTTACTTTCTCTTGCCCGAATGAGATTTACGAGATTCCCTCCAAAATATTCAAAATCGGTTAAAACAGATAATCCGGCTGCTCCAGCATCTGCATAAGCTTTTGTAACTTTTTCAACTTTTACCTTGTAATTTATCTCGCCTTTCGAAGGTGATTTTTGTTTGAACTCGGCAATTACACCGGAAGAATTTTCTTGAATTAAATTCGAGGTGAGCGAATTGCAATCTCGATTAAACCAGGTATATTTTTCTAACTGCGAAACACTTACCTTCTTTTTTTGATTGGCAACTTCAATCTTTTTTGTTGCTATTATTTTATTGAGAATGTTCATTTTTTATCTTTTGCACCGTCCTTTAGGGCGGTGGTTTAATATTAAAATATATGGTTTGGAATTTATGAAAATTATTAAACTTATTAAGTTTAATAATTTTCATAAATTCCTTGCGATGGCGTATTTCGCATTCACCGCCCTAAAGGACGGTGTAATAATTATTCTACAATCGCCTTTAATTTCTCCAAAGCGCTTTTGCTTAACAACGATTCTTTTGCTATTTCAACGCACTCCAATAATTCTTTATCGGGATAATAAACATTTAAACCTAAAGCTGCATTTGCGATAACAGCATTGTTCTGTTCATTAGTTCCTTTCCCTTCAAGAATTGATAAAAAAATACTAGCAGCTTTTTCAATTGAATCCCCCCCAAATAATTTTTCAGGTTTTATTTGCTCCATTCCAAAATCGAGAGGAGAAAGATTTGTTTCTATTTTATTCGATGCAAAATGCGTGTCGGCTGTTAATGAAACTTCGTCGTAACCATCCAGACTATTTACAATCGCAAATTTTACATCTGAATAGTCATATACATTTTTATAGTGATTGAAATTCTGGGTGTTATTAACGCCTAACAATTGATATTTTGGTGAAGACGGATTTATCATTGGTCCCAAAATATTAAAGAAAGTTGGAAATTTTAATGCCCGTCGCACAGGGGCAATATTTTTCATTGCCGGATGAAAAAGCGGTGCGTGTAAAAAGCAAAAATTTCCTTTTTCAAGGTCTGACTTTAACTTGTTTATATCGTTGCTGAATTTATATCCCAAATACTCCAAAACATTTGATGAGCCGCTTGTGGAACTTGCAGCATAATTTCCATGTTTGGCAACATTAACTCCAGCACCTGCAATAATTATCGCAGAAAGCGTTGAGATGTTAAATGTGTTTTTCCCGTCGCCACCGGTTCCAACAACATCAATAGCATTGTATTCCGATAGGTCGGTTTTTAGACTGAGTTCTATCATTGCATCACGAAATCCGGCAAGTTCCTGGGAAACAATTGGTCGCATTTTAAAAACCGTTAGGAACGATGCGAACTCGGCTTCGGAATGTCGTCCTTTTCCAACTTCAAGAAGCAACTGTTTAGCTTCATCTTTTGTGAGAGTTTCTCCTTTGAATAAATATTGTAAAGTATCTTTCATTTTGTTTCCTAATGTTTAATCCGGTTTTGCATTGCGGTGCGCGTAAAGTCCTTTCTTTATGGTACGACCGCGGACGCACCTTTTTTTTTAATCTTTGTTTACACAGGGCGCTGCCCTGTGCTGTTGGCTTTCGCCCTTTCAGGGCTTATTCAAGAAAATAATTTGTATTCTTACTCAACTGCAAACTGCGACTGCAACTGTCAACTTTCTTTTTTCAGCCAATTCTCAATCATTTTCTCACCAAGCGGGGTTAGTACCGACTCGGGGTGAAATTGCACACTTTGAACATCGTATTTTTTGTGTTTCATCGACATAATTAAACCCTCCTCGTCGTAACTAGTTACTTCGAAACATTCAGGCAAATTTTCATTTTGAACTATCCAGGAATGATAGCGACCAACATCAAAACTTTCGGGCAACTCTTTAAAAAGTATGGATTTATTTTCAGTTAGTTTAACAGGAGTTGCAATTCCATGTAGCACTTTTTTCATATTATGAAGTTTTCCACCAAAAGCTTCTCCAATTGCCTGATGTCCCAAACAAACACCAAGAATACTTTTTTTAGGGGCAAATTCTTTGATGATTTCCAGCAGAGAACCTGCTTCTTCTGGAATTCCAGGCCCAGGGGAAAGTACAATTTTATCGTATTTTTCAATCTCTTCAAGAGAAATTTCATCGTTTCGAAATACGTCGACCGGTAACCCGGAGATTTTTTTTATGGCATGTACCAAATTGTATGTGAAAGAATCGTAGTTATCTATTACAAGTATTTTCATTTCTATCTTTTTTACTTTTTTTATAAATAAACACTAACTAATTTCTTTTGCCATTTCAATGGCTTTTTTTAGCGCTGCTAATTTATTATTTACTTCTTGCAATTCACTTTCTTCTTGCGAATCGGCAACAATTCCTGCTCCAGCCTGATAAAACAACTTGTTGTTTTTACTTAAAAAAGAGCGAATCATTATGGCGTGATTTAATGTTCTGTCGAAACCCAAATAACCAATACATCCTCCGTAATAACCACGATTCTGATTTTCGTATTTATCAATTAACTCCATAGCTTTATACTTTGGTGCACCCGATAAAGTTCCGGCAGGGAAAGTTTCGCCCAAAACTTTAATGAGGTTTGTTTCTTCTGTTATTTCACCCGAAACCTGAGAAACCAAATGAATAACATGCGAATAAAATTGAACTTCGCGATAGGTTTCAACTTTAACTTTATCGGCATTTCTGCTCAGGTCATTTCGTGCCAAATCAACCAACATAACGTGTTCCGCGTTTTCTTTTGGGTCTTTGCTCAGCTTTTCTGCCAGGGCACGATCTTGCTCATCGTTTCCAGTTCTTTTAAATGTGCCTGCAATTGGATGTATAAAAGCTTTATTATCGTTTATTCGAATTTGAGCTTCGGGACTTGAACCGAAAATGCGGTAATCGCCAAAATCGAAATAAAACAAATATGGCGAAGGATTTATGGAACGCAACGAACGGTAAACATTAAAATCATCGCCCTCGAATTCTTGCTTAAACTGGCGACTTAAAACTATCTGAAAAACATCTCCCCTGTAACAATGCTCTTTTCCTTTAGTTACCATTTGTTTGTATTCGTCATCGGTAATGTTTGATGTTTCTTCTCCAGCAGGTTCAAATTTTGCAGTTGAAAAATTGAGATTTACTAATAAATGGTGGATGTAATCCATCTGTGATGATTCCCCTTCCAACAAATTTTCAACAATGTGAATGATGTTTTTATGATGGTCGATGGCCACAACATATTTATAAAAGCTGTAATTCACTTCAGGTATTTGATACTCTTCTTTTTTATCAGACGAAAATTTGATGTTTTCGAAATGCTGGATTGCATCGAAGTTGACGTATCCAAACAGGCCATTTGATGGTAATTCAATTTCGTCAGAATCTACATTGAATGTTTGGAAAAAAGATTCTAATTCATCGTCGAGAGAACAATCATCTTCCAACTTAAATACTTCTGTTTTTACACCTGGAAGATTTTTTTCAACAACGCTATTATTTACCACAAACGAAGCAATTGGATTAAAACAGATAAACGAATACGCATTTTCGTTACCATGGTAATCAGAACTTTCCAGCAAAATAGACTTTGGATAAAGAGTCCGTAATCGTAAATAAATGCTAACCGGAGTAACTGTATCGGCAAGTATTTTTCGAACTTGTGGTTTAAACTTAAGTGTTTTCATTTTGTATCTCTTAATATAATATTTTTCTATCAATCAATTTATAATGGCCTAAAAAAAGCGGCTCATCGTGTTTCGATGAGCCGCTTTAAATTTTATAATAGCGAATTCTCTTCTCACGATTTTCATGAAAAAATAAAACGCCACCACCAATTATTTGTTTTTAACATCATTGTTCTACTAAAATAAAAAAACCTACTCTTTTAAGGAGCAGGTTCATTTTGATATATTTTTTAAAATACCAATATGGCCATTAACTCCCAACTTACGTAAGAAGACCCCACCACGGAAGCCATATTGTATTTAATTTTTTCATTCGTTATCTAAAATTCGTTTCAAAAGAATAAAACTTTTATCTAAAAAACAATTTTCGCGTGTAAAAGTTCTGTTAAATTTTACTTTTTATTGTGCTAAAGTAAACCTAAAACTCACTCCAATATTAGTGTTTGACGTAGGAAATGAGAGTGAAGTAAACGGGTTATTCAAAATTTTATCGAAAAATACCCGCATTTGAAAACGATCGCTTAATTGATAATCTGCAGTTGTTTTTATAGTAAAGGCACTTTGCCCCGCAGTAATCTGATCGTCTTCTTCAACCAATTTTCGGAGAACGGTTTTATTTTTTCTGTATGAAAGATCAGCTCGCAGGTTTAGATCGTTTGAATAAGCCTGTTGCGAGTTTTTGGTTTTAATAATCAAGTCCATTTGTGTAAACCGGTAGCCAACGCCAACTGTGTATTCATTACTAAGAATTTCTGTCAACTGGTTGTTGGCAAACGAGAGGTTCATATTTCTCGATCGTTTCATTTCAGCCCGGGTAGTCAGATCGCCAACCCACATAATATCCATATTAATTAGTGGGCTAAATGTTTCCATAATACTAACTGAATTAAAATCATAAGCCGGAATAAAATTATTGGCTATGTCTCGTACATAACTAAATCCATCCCCTTCTGCCATATAATTTAAATTAGTAATAAACGAACCAACATTATAACTCGAACGGTATGCGTGCGTGAAATTCAGTGATCGCATAATTTTATTTAATCCCGGAATCCTTGAAACCATTCCTTCGTATTGAATCCGCCAATTAGGCCTAATAAATTTTATTGATGGGAACATTCCCAGGCCAATTTTATATGGGTCTTTATTTTGGTAGGCAGCAAGAAATGCCGGGACCAAAACTTCAACCGAAGTCGGACCATAACCATCGGGATAACCGGTTTCTGGATTTATTGCAGTAGGGTTGTAACCAAATCCATTGTTAGGGTCATGCTGGGCCGCCAGCCTCCTGGCAATAACCGATCGGTATTCTTTCATGTTTTCGAATGCTTGCGACTGTTGCACTTCTCCTTTGCCAATGGCAAAAAAGGCAGTCCCCCAGGTTAGCGTTGACATGCTGAAATTCCCGGTTTCGGAAAAGCTATTTGCAATAAATTCTCCCGATGAAGGATTGTAATTAAAAAATTCGCTAATATTTTTTGAAAAAGAACGATCGGCAGTAATATCAATCCTGAGGTCGGGGAGTGGTTCAACAGTTGCGCGCATGTTAAAACGTTCGTTTTGGGTAATCAACGATGGCATGTTAAGTGTTGAGTCGGTAGTTACCCAGCCATTACTTGCCGCCCGGCGTGCAAAGTCTTGATCTTGCCAACCAAACAGGAAGGGTAACCCTGGAGCCATACTAGTGGCTAAATCGCGGTTAAACATTTGTCCATCAGGAGTGTATGCCCCAGCACCAAATAAGGTTGGTTCGGGTAAATATCCGGGCAGCACTGTCCCACCGTTTCGGCTGTAATTTACCGAAATAGTACGAACTCCAATTAACATTCGGGTTGTAAGGTCGATCGCATCTTTTAAAAAGCTTTGATCGCCAGAAACCCCTGAAACCGTAAGTTGTGCCTGTGGTGCATCGGCAAGTGGTGTAAATTCAATAGTGTTTGCATCTATTATTTTTGTCCTTCCCGAAATAGCTGTACTTCCTACTCCGGTAACTAAAATTTTTACTTTTTTTGTGTTGAGTTTGTGATTTATTTCCTGTGCTTCGTTTGCTTTTAAATCTACATTACTTGAGAAGGTTTGTACTTCTTTTTGCCGTGCGAGGGGGGTTTGATCTTGCTGGGCCCTGCCACCACTCGAACGCCGGTTTAAACTGTTGCGGCTTCTTCCTGTTCTCCTGAATTTATCGTTTAGCTTTTTAAAATATGGTACTTTATTATATAAGCTTGTTAAATTCATATTCCCAGTCAGTTGCAGGTTACGCGAGTTTTGAACCCGGTTTCCCAACCTGATGGTGTCGGCAGTAATTGGCCCTGCTTGCCAATCGTATGTTCCCTGATACCGAACTGACGATGATATAAAACTCAATATTTTAATCCTGTTAATGGGTATTGTGTACGAAACATTAAAATTGTGATTATATAAAGTTGGGCGGCCTAAATTCCATAAGTTGCTTAAAATAGAATCTTTTTTTAATTGATAATCATCGTCTAAGGGGTTCATTCTTCCTTCGGGTTCGTCTATTCGCGAAGTGCTTCGGGATGAAAAATCAACTTTTAAGGTACGGGTCACATCGTATCGGATATCTAAAAACCGGTTCCACAAGAAATCTTTTTCGTAGGTTGCCGGAAGAATAAAATTAGGGTTGGTAATGTTTCTGGTTTGTGTTTCGTGGTAACGACGGAATAAATCAGTCCGATATGAAATCTGAGTTGGAAGCGGGTAGAAATTAAAGTCACCAATTAATTTCAGTGGCCCCTTTTGCATAAAATTAATTTTACTGAAGGGTTGTACCAATTTTGGCCTGCTGCTGTAATTGTACGAAAACATTCCACGGTACGTTTTGTCCAGATTATATTCAGTGTTAATATCTCTTCTGAAAATCTCGTTATAAGAATAGGTAACTGCAAAATTTGCAGGATCCCACAAATGTACTTTTGTTTGCTCTGTTTGTGGTTCAACTTTTACGTTGGTAAAATTGATACTTTTCCGTGTAACCAAATCTTGTGAAATAAATTTAATTGAATCTACTTCCTGTTGATTTTCCGCCCGTTGTATCGATTGATCCATTTCTATATCGGGTTCTAATGGATTATATTTGGGGTTTCTGGCACTTCTGGAATAACCGTAATAAAGAGGGATTCTCACTCCGGCTTTTTCAGGGAAAAAGCGCCCCAGGTCAATGGAAGAAGCAATGTCGAATTCAATTAGATCTTCCAGCTCGCGACTGTTTATATTTTGGCTAATGCTTCCAAAACCTGCAGATCGGGTACGCCCGGCGAAAGTTACACTTCCCAAATCGGCCAGCCGGGTCGATAGCCTTGCGTTGGCAGCCCAACCACCTTCTTCGTCGAAGTCGGAAAGACGCATTTCGTTCAGCCAAACTTCAACGGCTTTTGGCCCTGTGTTTACCTGCCCCCGATTGTTGCGGATCCCGACCATTACAACCTGGACATTCCCAAGATTAGGGCTTCCCTTAATTTTAACTTTATTTTTGTCTTTGTTCCAGCCCCGGTGGACTGTTTCGTAAATATCCTGGATTCCAAATGTTGAACCCGCTCTTCTTATTTCGTCGTTGCGATCAAGTTTGGCATTTGTAAATACTTCGAGCGGGATGTCCAAGCGGTTTTCGTCGGGCCAAACAATATAACGGTCGTTTTCAATTTCGGCGTTGTACCTGCCGGCAGGAGTTAGTTTCAACGGTACTTCGTATTCGTAGTAATTGAAATTGTAATCGGATCCTAATCGAATAAAAAAGTACAACTCGTCGTCCTGCAAGGGGTAGCCTTCCATTTCTTCGGCATGAACTTCTAATTTTAACTTTTTGTACCTCCTGAAATCCATGTAGAAAGGCTTGTATGCGGCACGTGCGTCACCTTGTTCCAGTTCGGTTACTTTTAAAACCATCGACTGTTCGTTTAATTGTCTGAGCTGTGGATTGGCAGGGTCGATAACCCGATCGATTCCTGGTGGGAGGATGTAATTTACGGGTTCGCGGCTACCGTTTTCCTCAATGTTAACGGCTGATACATCGAAGGTTGAATTAGGAGAGCTTGTACCTACTTCGCCAATATCGCGGGTGTAACGTCTCCAGTCTGCGCGTACTAAATCGAGTGTTGCAAACCGCATAACAACCGGATCCTGGAATTCACGCATAAACATCCGTAAAAACCTGATGGATTTAAAATCACGAATATTACCAACAACCTGATCGGGATCGCGAATAGGAATTTTAAATTGGTACCATTTTACTTCTCCAATTTGCCCGTTTTTTAGTTGGACCCGGCTTTCCTTGATATCAGAAATGTAATTCTGCCCAATCTGCATGTCGTTTTTTCTGATGCTGACTTTGTATTGATAATACCGTTCGTATTCGTTAAGTGTGTTATCGTTATTAATATCTTCAATATCAGGAATTGTAGAAGATGAAGTTGGGTATGATTCGGGTGACATTTCGGTAGTTGGCGAATTCCCTTCAGGGCCGTTATATTGTTTATATCTTTCAAGTATATCCAGTTGCTGGTCATCAAAATCTGAACCACGGTAATAATGGTAATTATCAGAAGAAGGATCATTAAGTGCCTTGGTCAATGCTTCCTGGTTTGCATTTTGCCTGAGATCATCTAAATATTGTTCAAAGTGATTTTGTTCGTCCTGGTCATTCATTCCATCAAAACCAACATCCTGATATCTACGTGATTCCGGGTTATTATCGAAAGCATTTACCAGTGATTGTAAAGTTGATACCCTTCCCCAAATCGTTGGGTCAACATTGGTTACTAATTCAGTAGTTGGTAACCCGTTTTCAAATGCTTTTCGCGAATCTTTTAATATATCCTCCGAAATATCGCCAAGGTTGAAATATAAATCCCCTCCCTGGTGCATCCCTAGCGTATCGTTTACAAATGGATCCATCAACCAGAATTCAATAAATTCAATATTTGAAGTTTCAAAGTCGCTTGTTTCAATTCTTCGCATGATCCCTCCCCAGCGTGATTCCGGAGCCTTTAACGATCCGTCGGCATTAATTCCTGCTGAATAATTGCCAGGTTGTGCATCGTAATTGTACGGTCCACGTTCGGTTGGGTAGAATGCCAAATCGAAAACTGGAATATTGGTTGGTTGCCCAACCGGAGATTCTTTGGCAGGAAAAATTTCTTTTTCGAAAATCTCGCGGACAAAGTGATTTGATTGCTGGTTATTGTCGTTTTTAATATGATCGGGGGTAAGGCTGTTATTTCTTAAAAATAAAGGATCGATAATATAGAATGCCAATTTTGCCCTGTTATATCCATATTCCAGCGAATTTGTTAAGTTTCCTTCGGGGAAATTATTTGATTGAAACTGCGGTGTACTTGCCAGGGTCCACGATTGCCGGGTTTTTAAACTGATGGTTGTTTTTGTCCCTTCAAAATCGTCAACATAAGCTGTCCCGCTTTTTTCAATAACTTTCGAATGGCCCGGGATTAACTGGGCAATTTCAGCTTCGAAATCAATACTCGATGGTGTTTTTGTGCTGTAGAACGGAATTGCATCGATGACTTTGGTCAGGAACATACTTTCTGTTGTATAACGTGTGTCGAAACCAACCATTAAGTTTGAAATGGGATCTTCGCCATAATCTACTTTTTGCGTCAATGGCCTTTCGTGCATGTATAACGCTGTTGCACTCAGATTAAAATTGTCGTTAAATGCGTAATTGGCGTGTGCCCCCATCAGGGTTTTTCGTTGCATCGTAAAGAGATCTTCGCTCTCGGTTGAAACCTGGATTGGTGTTCCTGCTTCGAGCAATGCCTGGTTGATAATTTTTACACGTCCCAATGTGTAGTCAACGGTGTAATCCACATTTTCCATTAATTCGCGGCCTCCAGCAGTTACTTTTACCGAACCCTGTGCAAGGTTTAAAGCACCTAACATAATATCGGAACTTGAAGAACCCTTGTAACTACCTGTCAGCCTGAATTTATTGTGTTCTGCATCTTGTTGGGCAAAGATACGGGTAGAGTCGTAAAGCGACTGGAATGTATATTTTTCGATGAGGGTAGGGTCTTGAATGGCTTTGGCCAAATGAGATCCAAAGGGTTCAATAACCGGAAAAATTATCCTTCCGTTATTTGAATAAACTGTAATCCCTTCAATATAATCGAAAACACCGTCTTTATACGGGTCGAGTTGTTTATTGAGTTTGTCGAGGTTCATCACCTCTAAAAGGATTTGTCCATTTATATTTCCTTCGGGAATGTAATTAATGTAAGTACCCGTTGAATCGTTTTGGTAAACCACATTAAAAAGGAACTCATCGTTTGAAAGCTGATAAGCATTAAGGTTGTAGATGTTTTTCATCATCAGTTTCCAGGTCGGCAGGTTGGGCGTAAGATTGGTCCCTTTGATAAGTTTTAATAACAGTGTTTGTGGAGCATCAACCCCATCGGTTGAAAATTCACCTACCTGAAATATTTTTCCGTTTGACGTATAGTTAAATGCTACTGCCAAAATTTCGTCTGTATTAAGCGAAGTGTTTAGCGAAATATATCCCAAACGTTCGTTAATTGTATATTCAGAAGGGTTCAGTTTCCGTGCCTGCTCAATTTTCTCGAAATCCTGGCCCCCAACATATCCCGGGCTAAATTGCGACATTTCTGCCGTTATGTTTTCCACATTACGAATACTGTTATGTGTATTTGTCATTTCGTAATACAAACCATTGGCATCGTTATGTGGGAATATATTTTCTGGATAGGGCAGGGCAGGTGTTGCCTGAAATGATGGAACTTGATTATAAATATTTGGGTCGTGTTCACCTAAATCCTGCAAGGCAAAAATATTTCTCGATTCGGTAAAATTATTCGATTTGTTTGTTATCCAGATTTCAACTTTGTTAATGTGAATTGGCGATCGAGGAACGGCAGTGTTTTCCAACCATTCATCGTAGTGATCGCGAAAATATTGTGCCAGGAAAAAGTGCCGGTTAGCATCGTAGTCGGCAACAGATAATTCGAAATTTGAAATCTGTGCGCCTCCTTCGGTTTCCACGGTTTGTGTTTCACCTTTGTGTTGCGAAAATACAGTTGTCAGGGTCATTCGCCCGAATTGCATTTCGGCCTTAATACCAAAGAGGTTAGAAGCCCCTGTAATTAATGACCCGTTTAAAGGCAATGAAACATTCCCGGCTTCAATTCTTTTTAAAATTTCGTCTTCGTCGCCGGTGTATTCCAGGTTCATTTTGTTTTCGTAATCGAACGTTGCTTCCGTGTTGTAATTAACCCTCATGTTCATTTTCGAACCGATTTGCCCCATCACGTTCATTTGTATTTTTTCGTCGAAATCGAAAGTGGGCACTTTCCTCAAACGTTCCGGGATAGCCGGGTTTTCGGTAGCATTCATCTGGTAACCAAAACTCACCTCAACATAACCTTGTGGTTGGATATCAATAGTATTGCCACCAAAAATGCGGTTAAATGCTTCTCCTCCAATGGTCAGCTTTGGAATGAGTGAGTTTTTGGCTTCCAAATCCTGGATCTTTGTCCGTTCTTTCCAGTAGTCTTTAATTGATTTTTCGAAATCGTAATCAACATAATCGTCTAAAGACATAGTTTGTGGCAAACGATAATTCAGGTTCCCAATTTTTTCGTAAAATACGTACTCACCAGTTACGGGATCGTATTCAATTTCATACTTAATATTACTTGGTTTGTTTAGAAATAGTTTTAATGAATCCTGGTCAAGTTGCCCAAAAGCGGGTTGGTCTTCAAACGGAAAAGGAAGTGGTCCAATGGTGTCAATTTCAACAGTGTCGATGGTTTGAATTACTACCATATCTGTTGACGTACTTATATCTGCACCAACACCTTTTTTAGCGAAAGTTAGTGAGACAATAAGTAGGTAAAAGAAGAATATGTTTTTTAAATTCCGGGTCAATTCCATTCCTGTTTATAACCGTTTTAAAGCTTGTTTAATCACACTCTCAACCGTTGCCCCTGGTTGTTCCTGAACTATTTTCACGACAATTTTTTCAGCATCCTTTTTAGCGAATCCGAGCATGACTAATGCTGATAACGATTCAATTCGGATACTATTGTCTGGCGAATATAAAAATTGGCCTGTTTCTGGTAATTTTCCGAACTTATCTTTTAGATCGATTATTATGCGTTGGGCAGTTTTGGTGCCAATTCCCTTGATCCCTTTTAAAACATCAACTTTTTCGCTTGTTACAGCAGCTACAATTTCGTCTGAATTCAACGATGAAAGCATCATAATTGCAATGCTGGCACCAACGCCATTAACCGATATCAGGTTTCGAAACAAATCGCGTTCGTTTTTGTCGGCAAAACCATATAAAATATGGGCGTCTTCGCGTACTATTTGATGGATAAGAATTAGTGCTTCTTTTTTCCCGTTTAACTTGCTGTACGTGTTTAACGAAATATTCACGAAATAGCCAATATTGTTACCTTCAATAATAATGTTTGTCGGATTGAGTTCTGTAATGTTACCACGGATATATTCGTACATCTTAATCCAAATTTAATTTAAACTTACTAATTAAGCTCGTTTTCCCCTGCTTCAATATCCACGCTTTCATCTACCTGGGCAGGATTAATTTCGTGTCTTATAAGAGGGTTTTTTGAAATTTCTTTGTATAACATCCGGTTTTTATGGATATCGATGGCCAGGTACAGGGCCTGCCTGAACGATTCTGGAGATGCTTTATCCTCACCAGCGAGTGAATATGCCGTGCCGTGCGCAGGAGAAGTACGTACCACGGGTAGCCCGGCAGTATAATTTACACCTCTTTCGAAGGATGCCAGTTTAAATGGTATTAATCCCTGGTCGTGGTACATAGCTAAAATAGCATCGAATTTCCGGTAATCATTGGAGCCAAAAAATCCGTCGGCAGAATAAGGCCCGAGTGCTATAATTCCTTCTTTTTTAGCCTGAATAATTGCAGGGATAATAATATCTTTTTCTTCATTTCCGAGTAAACCATTATCTCCGGCGTGTGGATTCAATCCAAAAACAGCAATTCGTGGCCTGCTTATCGCAAAGTCTTGATTCAACGATTTTGCAATAATCCTGATTTTTGACAAAATTGCTTCTTTCGATAAATTTTGAGCAACACGGGAAATTGGGATATGTGAAGTTACAACACCTATTTTCATGGTTTCGCTAACCATTAACATAGCATAATTTTTGGTGTTGAAATTTTGGGCCAGAAATTCGGTGTGTCCCGGGAAATCAAAATTTTCGCTTTGAATATTGTCTTTGTTAATTGGTGAAGTAACCAAAACATCAATATCTCCTTTTTCGAGATCAAACACCGCACGATCTAATGCCATAAAAGATGATTCCCCGGCGAGGGTTGTGGATTTCCCTAATTCAACCCTGACACTGTCGTCTATACAATTAATTATGTGAACCCTTCGCTGGTTTGCTTCTTTAGTAGTACGTATATGGTTAAAACTGAGGTTGTTTATATTTAAGGCCTTTCGATGGTATGCAGCAACTTTTGGCGATCCGTAAATAATGGGTGTACACATTTCAAGGATTCGCGGATCGAGTAGTGTTTTCATGATTATCTCGTAACCAATCCCATTAATGTCGCCGTGCGAAATACCTACTTTAATTATATTTTTTTGTGTCATATTATTCAGTTTCAGATAAATAGAAAATCACTTAAAAAATGAGGGGCAAAGTTACGTTTTTAATTGAGTTTTTTCAAAAAGTTATATAGAAGGCGCGTACCAAAGCCTGTACCACCAACTGGACGATAATTGTATTTTTCAAAATTAAATGAAACCCCTGCAGCATCGAGGTGAATCCAATTGAAATCGGTAAAATGTTCCAGAAATTTTCCGGCAATTGTTGTTTGTGCTTCCCGGCCTCCCAGGTTATTTAAATCGGCAATTGTCGATTCCAGCGGTTTTGAATATTCTTCCCAAAGTGGGACTTCAATAATTCGTTCATAAGTTTCTTCGCCGGTTTTTTTTAGTTTTTGAAGATTTTCTTTTGAATTCCCCATTCCAACTATGGCATGCGATCCGGCAATAATTTCTGCCGATCCGGTTAAAGTTGCAATATCGATTACCAGTTTTGGTGAATATTTTTTCGCATAACTTAAAGCATCTGCCAAAATCAGACGGCCTTCCGCATCTGTGTTTTTTATTTCCACGGTTGTTCCGTCGAACATGGTAATTACATCGCCCGGAACATACGCATTTCCATCGGGGCGGTTGTCGGTGGCAGGAATGAGGGCAAGCACATGAACCGGCAATTTGTTTTTTGCAACGGCGTAAATGGTGGCTGCCGCGACAGCACCCCCAGCCATGTCACATTTCATATAATCCATCGATTTTGGAGTGGGTTTTAAACTTAATCCACCGGTGTCGAAAACAATTCCTTTACCAACCAAAACTACAGGTTCTTTATTTTTGGCATTTTCTGGTTTCCATTCCAGGATGTTGAAAGTTGGCGGGTCGATGCTTCCTTTGTTTACAGCCAACAAACCGCCCATTTTAAGCGATTCAATTTTTTTCTTGTTGAAAACCTCGACTGAAAACCCTGCCTTCTCACCTAATCTTTCAATTTCTTCAGAGAATTTTGTTGCAGTTAAAAAGGAGAGAGGCTCGTTTACCAGGTTACGAGCGTAAAAAACTGCCTGCGTTAAAAATTTTAACTCCTCAGTTTGCGATGTGTTTGTTTTTTTGTCAGAAATTAAAATTTCATCTAAATCAAATTCATCCTTTTCTTTTTTATATTTTGAAAATGAATATCCTGAAAGTAAAAGCCCTTCGATAAATGGCAACATTAATTCATATTTGCTGAAATTTAATAATTGTACAGATTTTATTTTTTCTGTTTTTAAAAGATCAAACAATTTTGACCCGGCTTTTCGGGCAGCCTCCTTTTGAAGGTGTTTTTCTTTTTCTTCTTTAACTTTGTTGAAAAAGAGCAAATTAGGATGCCTGTAAATTGTACAGTCGTTTTCTTTTTCTAATTTGTTTTTTAAATACTCCAATTCATTGTCGATAAGAAAAGAATGGGGAAATTGGCTTAAGTTGTCAAATAACCTGACAGTTGAAGTATTTTCTTTTAATTCTGTTATTTTTGAAATTTTTGGTAGCATAGATTTAAATTTTTTCTAAAAATAATACAATTAATAATGTTCGGCATCGAACAAGTAAAATAAACACAGAGAGGAGCTGTAAGTTTACATGGTGGCAGATAAGATTTTAATAAAAGCAATTAGGTTGGAGCCATTGACATTTGAAGAAGGATTGTTTATTTACGAACAGGTTCCAACCAACGAATTAATGTTGGTGGCTAACGAATGTCGCCAGTTGCAGGTTCCGGGGAATAGGGTAGGTTGGATAATTGACCGCAATGTAAATATTACCAATGTATGTATTTCGGGGTGCAAGTTTTGTAATTTTCATTGTAAAATTAACGAAGAAGCGCAGTACATAACAAGCATTGATGAATATTGCGAAAAAACAGCGGAACTGTTAAAGGCGGGCGGACGGCAATTATTAATGCAGGGTGGAATGCACCCTAAACTCGGACTTGATTTTTACACTAATCTTTTTTCGGAATTAAAAAGACGTTACCCGGTTTTAAAATTGCACACTCTTGGTCCACCGGAAATTGTGTTTCTTTCGAAAAAAGAACGAAAAAGTTATCGCGAAGTATTGGAAATTTTAGTCGATTCAGGAATGGACAGCCTGCCTGGTGCCGGAGCCGAAATTCTTTCCGATCGGGTGCGGAAATCCATTTCGCCAGGAAAATGCAATACACAGGAGTGGTTAGATGTTATGCGCGAAGCCCATAAAATGAACTTGGTAACTTCGGCAACAATGATGTTTGGCCATATTGAAACAAAAAAAGAACGGATTGAGCATTTGGTTTTTCTACGTCAGGTTCAAAACGAAAAACCGGAAGGTGCACACGGTTTTGTAACTTTCGTGCCATGGCCTTTTATGGACGAAGGAACAACTCTTCAAAAACAGGGAATCAGAAATACTTCTACTGCCAATGATTATTTGCGGCTAATTGCTATAAGTCGTATTATGTTGAACAATGTAATAAATATACAAGCGTCGTGGTTAACGGTTGGTGCAACAACTGGACAACTTTGTTTGCATGGTGGTGCCAACGATTTTGGCTCGATAATGATGGAAGAAAATGTAGTTTCGGCTGCCGGGGCAAGATACAAAATGAATGCAAGCGGAATTCAACAAGCAATTCAAGATTCCGGTTTTGTGCCAAGGTACCGGAACCAGGCATACGAGACGGAAGATTTGCCTCTCACAGTTAGAGAGGCCCCTTAACTATTGAGATTAATAATTTCGAATGCAGGCTTTTAAATCAGAATCTAAATGGTGTTACCCGACCCAAACAGGTTTATTATTTTGTGTTTATAAATTTCTTTCATCTCGATTTTTGCTTTTCCCAAATAATTTCGGGGGTTAAATTCGGTAGGCTCATTATTGAAAATTTTTCGGATAGTCGCGGTGGTTGCCAATCTACCATCAGCATCGATATTTATTTTACAAACCGATGAAGTTGAAGCTTTGCGTAATTGTTCTTCAGGAATTCCGATAGCATTTTTAATATCACCCCCATTATTATTAATGCTATCGACCAATTGGCGGGGAATGGAAGAAGAGCCATGCAAAACAATAGGGAAGCCAGGTAATTGTTTTCCAATTTTTTCGAGGATGTCGAAACGTAATGCAGGAGGAATTGGCACACCATTTTTATAAGTGCATTGTTCAGGCTTGAATTTATTTGGGCCGTGCGAAGTGCCGATTGAAATAGCCAGGGAATCGACACCCGTTTTTTGGATAAAATCAGAAACATCTTCAGGATTCGTGTAAACCGATTTTGCTGCTTCAGCATTATCTTCAATTCCTGCTAAAACACCCAATTCACCTTCAACAGAAACATCAAATTGGTGTGCATAATCAGCTACTTTTTTAGTTAACTTAATATTCTCGCCATACGATAACATCGACCCGTCAATCATAACCGATGAAAACCCGATATCTACACACTCTTTACAAATCTCAAATCCATGACCGTGATCGAGATGTAGGACGAGGGGGATCGGTTTCCCGGAATTTAATTTTAATGCATAATTTACAGCACCCTTTGTTAAAAATGGAAGGATTGATTTTTTGATATAATTCAAAGCACTTTCGGTAACCATTAATATTACAGGCGATTGAGCTTCAACTGCTGCTTCAACAATTGCCTGCATCTGTTCTAAATTGTTAAAATTGTAGGCCGGGATTGCGTATTGACCTGCAAAAGCTTTTTGAAATAATTCCTGTGTGTTAATTAAACCAATTTGTTTATAGGATTTAAACATAAGATTGATATTTAAACTTATTGTTTTTAGGTAACTGTAAATCAAAAAGAAATAAACTGTTTTGAATTTGTACAAGGTATTAAATTCTAATGAAAAAATAAGGGATAAGTGTTGAAGTAAACCTTGTTTTTGCTAAGTTTTTTAATAATTTTGAGACAACCTAATTGATACTAACTTTGGCCAAATCAAAAAAAAAGAGCAATCTTTTTAAAGATAAAACCTATTGGAAAACCACATGGTCCAGATTTAAATCTGGTGACAGGTTTGCTTTTCAAGAAATTTACTCTGAATATATTGATTCCCTTTTTGCTTATGGTTCAAAAATTACAAACAACAGGGATATTGTTTTTGATTCCATTCAGGATTTGTTTATCGATATTTATAGGTACAAGATAGACTTACATAAACCCGAAAGCCTTGAATTTTACTTATTTAAAGCATTAAAAAGGTTAATTCAAAAAAAACTGCTACTGAGTAGGAAGTTTAAAAATATCGAAGAATCAGATTTTTTTACTTTCGAAATTAAATTCAATTTAGAAGAAGATTACATCCAAAACGAAACTGAACAAATAAGGTTACAGGTTTTAAACAAAGCTTTAAATGAAATGGATGAAAACTACCGCGAATTGCTTTTTTATAAATTTAACAGCAACCTAACTTATAAAGAAATTGGGCAACTTATTGGGATGAATCCCGATACAGTTAAAAAGCAGGTGTACCGTATAATTTCCGGGTTGCGCAAAAATTTCAAAAATAAATCACTAATTTTATTTTAATGTGTTTTAAAACACATTAATTTTCTTTCTCTATTTTGTCCCTTTTCAATACTAACCTTCTCTTATAATTAAATCGCGAAAAATTGATGAATAATTACAAAGACATTATCGAGAATCCGTTTTTTATTAAATGGATTTTCAACCCAACGATAGAATTAGATTTGTATTGGGATAGTTATATCGAGGAACACCCTCAAGAAGCGAACATGATTCTTGAACTCAAATTAAAATTGAGGAACATAAACTTGATAAATAACATGCTCTCTGAAGCCGAAAAATTAAAGCTTGCTTATGATATTTCAAAGAGACTTGATGGAGTGGACAAAAGGATTACGCAAAAGAAAAGGCTAAATAATTTTTTCAAATACGCGGCTGTGGCAATTTTGTTTTTTTCTGTTGGGGCATCAGTTGTTTATTTCAGTATCGGTAAAGAGGACCTGGTTAAATATGTAAGCGAAATAAAAATCCCCCCAACCGTAAACGGCCCGATGTTAATTTTACCTGAGGGAAAAAGTATTCCGTTAAAAAACGGGGAATCAACACTAGACTATAGAAATTCGGGGAAAATTGTATTAAACGAGGATAGTATTGTTATTGCCGTTGAACTATCAATAATGAATCAACTGGTAATGCCGCATGGCAGTAGTTCGAAAGTTGTTTTATGCGACAATACAGTAGTTTGGCTAAATGCCGGGAGCCGTTTAATTTACCCCTCAGTTTTTATGAATAAAACCAGGGAGGTTGTTTTGTTTGGTGAAGCATATTTTGATGTTGCAAAAGATAATAACAAACCATTTCTGGTTCAAACTTCAGCACTGGAAATAAAAGTCCTTGGAACCCAATTTAATATTTCGGCTTACCCCGAAGACAATGTTATTCAAACAGTATTAAAAAAGGGGAGCGTGTCTATCAGGCAGATTGGCGAAACAAAATTTGAAAACGAAATTATACTTAAACCTAACCAACTTGCCTCTTTCGATAAAAGCACAAAATTATCGAAAGTCACAAATGTAAATACCGATTTCTATGTGTCATGGATCGATGGTTTGCTAAGCTTCGAAAACCTCGACATGAACAGGGTAATTAAAAGACTGGAAAGGTATTACGATATAAATATTCAGTTTGAAGATCCAATGTTGGGATCGATAAAGATAAGTGGCAAATTAGATCTAAAACAAAACAAAGAAGAAGTTTTTGAGTACCTGGCAAAAGTCTCAACAACCGCATTTGAAAAAAATGATGAAAAAAATTATAAAATAAAATAAACCGGGAAATGCGGCAACACTTCCCGGTTGAATTAAATACTACCATTATGACTAACAGTAATTATTAATTTAAAAAATCAAACAAATTTATGGAAAAATTTTTGTTGTACGATTTTCCACCATGTGAAAATCTAAAAAAACTATTTCGAATTATGCGTGTAGCGATTTTAATTCTGATTGTTTCTGCGATGACGGTTTCGGCTGAAAGCTATTCGCAGGCTAAGAGGATGAACATTAACCTGGCTAATTCAACAATTGCTGGTGTGATTCAATTTGTGGAAAAAAACAGCGATTTTGTTTTTTTGTACCGCAACGATGATGTTAACCTCGAAAAGAAAGTCGATGTTAATTTGGTTAATGCTTCGATTAATCAAATTCTTGACGAAGTTTTTGAGAATACGGATGTTACTTATGATGTTTACGAACGCCAGATTGTTATAAGAAAGGCATCGGAAAAACCAACTATTACACAGCAACAAAAAACAGTTTCTGGAATGATAACCGATGCTCAGGGGATTCCACTGCCTGGAGTTACAGTTATTGTTAAGGGTACTACTTTAGGAACTGTTTCCGATGTTGACGGTAATTTCCAATTCTCGGTTCCAGCAAGTGCCGAAACTTTAGTATTTTCATTTGTTGGAATGGTGGCTCAGGAAATGGCAATTGGCGATAAAAGCCAGTTTGTAGTTGTTATGTCGGAAGATGCAATTGGCCTGGAAGAAGTTATTGTAGTTGGTTATGGTACTCAAAAGAAAGCGAACCTTACCGGCGCAGTTGACCAGGTAACCAGCGAAGTTTTCGAAAATCGTTCCATGGGTAACATTACGCAGGGACTTAAGGGAGTTATGCCAAATCTAAATATTACACTTCCCGATGGTAAACCAAATAGTTCGCCAAGTTATAATATCAGGGGTACTACTTCCATCGGTCAGGGTGGAAATGCGTTGGTATTAATCGATGGAGTTGAAGGTGATCCAAGTTTGATTAATCCTAACGATATTGAAAGTATTTCCTTATTAAAGGATGCAGCTTCAGCTTCTATTTACGGAGCAAGGGGAGTTTTTGGTGTTGTCTTAATTACCACCAAAAGCCCTTCAAAAGAAAAAACGAGTATAACCTATTCAGGTAATTTTGCAGTTAAAAACCCAGTTGTAATGCCTGATTATGTTTGGGATGGATACACTTGGGCTAAAATGTTTAATGAAGCAACTTATAACTGGGAAGGTTCTTATCCAAGTAAGGCAAATAAAACTATTCGATTTTCGCAGGAATATTTGGAAGAACTCAGAATGAGGTCGGAGAACCCTGGAAATTACACCGAAGATTGGGCAATTAATCCAATAAATGGAGAATACGTATATTATGGGAGTACAGATTGGTATGACTTGTTATACAAGGATTTTACCACAGCAAACGATCATAATATTACTGTTTCGGGTAGTTCAGAAACAACAAGTTTTATGATTACAGGTAGATACCTGGGGCAAAAAGGACTTTATACTTATAATACCGATGATTATGAAATGTATAATTTCAGATCTAAAGGATCTATTCAGGTACTTCCTTGGTTGAGATTTGAAAATAATTCACAATATAGCAGTTCTAGTTACCACAATCCTTTGCAAACGGGAGAAGGTGGAAATGTTTGGAGAAATATTGCTGACGAAGGTAATCCAATGTCACCTCTGTTTAACCCAGATGGAACTTTAACTCATACTTCAGTTTATAATGTAGGTAATATGTGGTACGGTAGAAGTGGTTACGACAACACTAAGCGTGTGTTTAAAAGTACAACCGGTTTTGTTGCACAATTCTTTGAAGATAAACTAAGAGTTAAAGGAGATTTCACTTATCAGAATTCCGACAATAATGAAAAAAGGGTTAGGGTTAGTGTTCCTTACGATAAAAGTCCGGGAGTAACTTCTTACGTCGGAACAAAATACGACGATCTTAGAGATACATGGAGAGAAACCAAATATATGGCATTAAACGTATATTCCGAATATGAAAATATTTTTAACGAAGTGCATTATTTAAAAGCAATGGTAGGTTATAACTACGAGGAGTCGTTATACACAAAACTGGAAGCCGAGCGAAATGGTCTTATTTTCGAAGATGCTATTGATTTAAGTTTGGCATTGGGCGAAGATATGAATATTGATGGAAGTTATACAGCTTGGAATCTTTTAGGAGGTTTCTCAAGAATTAACTATTCGTTTAAGGATAAATACTTGTTTGAAATCAACGGCCGTTACGATGGTTCATCAAAATTCCCTGATAACGAAAGGTATGCTTTCTTTCCTTCTTATTCAGTTGGGTGGAGAGTTTCAAATGAATCGTTTTGGAATGTATCGGATGATTTGATTTCCAATCTAAAACTAAGAGCTTCTTATGGTTCGTTAGGTAATGGTAATATTGATGCTTATGTATATCAGGAAATATTCGGTATTGGTCAATCAGGTGATGTTTTGGGTGGCACAAAACCACAATTAACCAGTAAACCAGATGTTCTTCCCGATGGGCTTACCTGGGAAACTGCGACAACTACAAATATTGGATTAGATATTGCCATGGCTTCTAACCGCTTATTGTTTGTTGGAGATATGTATCTGCGAGAAACTACGGATATGTTTACCATTGGCATGACTCTCCCGGCTGTATTTGGAGCAACCGCCCCAAAAGGTAATTATGCCGATTTGGAAACTAAAGGATGGGAAGCTTCTATTTCATGGAGAGATAAGTTTATTTTGAAATCGAAACCGTTTAATTACGATTTAAGATTTACACTTGCCGACAACAAATCTGTTATTACTAAATTCAATAATCCTGAAAAATATCTAGACGATTTTTACGAAGGAATGGTTGTTGGAGAAATTTGGGGTTATACAAACGATGGATTTTTTGTTGACCAGGCAGATATTGACAGTCACGCAGACCAAAGTAGATTTAAAACCACAAATGCAAGAATTATTTTTCCTGGAGATATAAAATTAATGGATCTAAATGGCGACGGTGTTGTTGATCCGGGAACTAATAGAGCAGATGATCCTGGCGATAGAACAATTATAGGAAATGAAGCACCTCGTTTTACATTTGGAATAAATCTGGGAGCTGACTATAACAGCTTTTTCTTCTCTGCATTCTTTCAGGGAGTCGGGAAACAGAATTGGTTTCCGAGTAGAGAAGCAAGTGCTTTCTGGGGGCAATACAACAGACCTTATAATCCGCTTCCTTCGTGGCATCTCGATAACCACTGGACTCCTGAAAATCCTGATGCTTATTTACCAAGATACGTTGGCCGTGTGGCTAACAGAAGTAGTGGAATTCTTAGGAACAATCCACAAACCGATTATCTTCAGAACATTGCTTATATAAGGATGAAGAATTTTCAGTTAGGTTACAATTTACCTACCGCTCTAATTTCTAAAATCGGTGCAGAGAAAGCAAAAGTTTATATCTCAGGAGAAAATCTTTGGACCTGGTCGCCGCTTTATAAAATCACACGAGATCTCGATGTTGAAAATACTGGCTCAGCGGATGCGTTATTAGGTGGTTCTGGTGATGGATATAATTACCCAATGCTGAAAAGTTTAAGCATTGGTTTAACTGTAACATTCTAATCTAAAATTTTAAAAACTATCATCATGAAAATACAATATAAATGGTTTATATTAATTGCAGTCTTTCTATTTAGCTGCGATTTGGAACAAATACCACAGGATAGCACATCGAAAGATGCTGTATTTGGCTCCGAAACTGGACTTGAACTATACTCCTATTCATTTTATGATTTTTTGCCAAGTGCAAATAATATACATACAGCTGATGGCATGTCTGACTATGCTGCGCGAAGAGGGGCTCCGCCTTTCATAATGGCGGGTGCATACAGCTCCACTTCAGAAGATGACGGAAGTGCGTCGGGTAACGATATTGTTTCCTGGGGTGGCGACCGTGATTGGGGCTGGGGACATCTGCGAAATTTTAACTTTTTTATTGAAAATTGTACCGATGAACGTATTTCAGAAAGTGTAAGGAATCATTACATTGGATTAGCGAGGTTTTTCAGGGCATTTTTCTATTTCGAGAAAGTAAAACGTTATGGAGATGTTCCATGGATAAGCACGCCACTTGATGTTGAAGATGAAGACTTATACAAAGGCAGAGATTCTCGTGAATTAGTAATGAACGAGATTTTGGCTGATCTTGATTTTGCAACGCAAAATATTACATTAGAATCTGATGGTTCGCGCAGTTTGGTTACCAAATGGGTTGCATATGCACTTAAAGCAAGGGTCTGTCTGTTTGAAGGAACATTCAGAAAATACCATACTGAATTGGGGTTACAAGGAACGGCCAACGACTGGTTGAACGAAGCAGCTAATGCTGCAAAAGTTGTTATGGATCAGTCGGAATACGAAGTTTATACAGGAGATGGTACCGATTTGTCCTACAGAAAACTGTTTATTAACCCGGCACCCGTAGGCGAAGAAATAATGTTGGCAGCAGTAATGAGCGAATCATTTGCTAAAACCCATGCTGCAAATTGGTATTATACAAGTACAACAACAGGTGTGAGGTTTAATCTTATTCGCACATTTGTTAATACTTATTTAAACTTAGATGGTACGCCTTTTACCAATAATCCTGATTATAAAACCATGCAATTTCACGAAGAAGTTGTAGGTAGAGATAAAAGGTTAAAACAAACCATTAGGTTGGGAGATTATGAAAGGCTAAGTAATAATGTTCCATTTAAGTCGGCAGCCAACATGTTATATTCTTATACCGGGTATCAACCTATAAAATGGACCCTTGACGATATTAATGTTGATACAAGGGATTTAAATGACAATTCAGTATCGATGTTTCGGTATGGTGAAGTGTTATTAAATTATGCCGAAGCAAAAGCTGAACTTGGTACATTAACCGATGCCGACTGGGCTGTCACGATTGGTGCGTTAAGAGCCAGAGCAGGTATCACAGGTGGACTTTCTACAAAACCAACTGTTGTTGATCCTTATCTGCAGGAGAAGTATTTTCCAGGTATTTCAGACCCGGTTATTCTTGAAGTTCGCAGGGACAGAGGAATAGAGCTATTTATGGAAGGTTTACGTTTTTACGACATTGTTCGGTGGAAAAAGGGTGAACTTATGGAAATGGAATGGAACGGAATTTATGTTCCGGCACTAGATACACCATTGGATTTAAATCAGGATGGTTTGATGGATGTTGTTTATTACATGGATACTGCACCTTCAACATCTGGTTATCCGGCTATCCCGGTAAGCGAACTTTATGGTGGAAAACCTAATGACTATCGTTTATCAAATGGTACTTCCGGCGAAATTACCTGGTTAAACACTATAACAAGGACCTGGGAAGAAAAGAATTATTTTTACCCAATTCCTGAAGGAGCAAGATTAACCAACCCTAATTTAGTTCAAAATCCTGGTTGGTAAAAAACTTTAAAAGCCGTTATTTTTTATAGGTTTAATAGTAATGTTTGGTTAAAAAAAGGCTGTTACTTTATTTGTTAGTAATTTCAAATAGAGTGCAGCTTTTTTTACTTATTTGTGCTGCTAATATTGCAAAATCGTTACTACTCAGCGACCCAAATGCATTTATTATCAATAGCCCCATGCTTTAGCTTGGGGTTGAATATTGTAAATGGTGGTAGTTTTGGCGGGATTTTTATCTTCTTTGAACAAAAATCAGGACAAAACGGACTGATAACTAGCGATTTAGATTTCCGTTGTTCAGCTGAGTCTTAAGGTAAAATCATTTATCCCAAAGTTTCATTGTTTAATACACTTAAGCTTTATACTTTTTTATAGAAAATAGTTTAAATTTAAATTCTTCAAAATAATACAAAATGAAACGTAGAAATTTTAATAAACTATTATTGTCTGCAATTGGGGGGACTTTAATAACACCGGTAATAGCAAATTCAATAAAGGTGGAAAATGGTAATGTACGGTTGGGCGGCCCGGTTTTTAGAAAGTACAAGAATCCTGATGAATGGATTTCTGCAATTAATGAGCTTAATTATAAAGCCGCTTATTGTCCAGTAAAAATTGGGGCAAGTTCCGAGGAAATCAGGGATTACAAAGGTGCCGCTTTAAAATCGGATATCGTTATTTCTGAAGTGGGAGCGTGGAGTAATCCAATTGATCCTGATTCAGAAAAAAGTAAAACTGCCCTCGAAAAATGTATCAAATCATTACAACTGGCCGATGAAATTGGAGCCAATTGTTGTGTGAATATCAGTGGTTCGCGAAATCCTGAAAAATGGGCGGGTCCTCACAAAGACAACCTCACCCCGGTAACTTTCGATTTAATTGTTGAAACTACCCGTAAAATTATTGATGCAGTTAATCCCAAAAGCACTTTTTATACATTGGAAACTATGCCGTGGTCGTATCCCGATTCGGTTGAATCGTACGAAAGGCTTTTTAAGGCAATCGACAGAAAACAGTTTGGCGTGCATTTCGACCCGGTAAATTTGGTAATCAGTCCACAGGTTTATTATAAAAATGGAGAGATGATAAAAGAAGCATTCAAAAAACTGGGGCCTTTTATCAGAAGTTGTCATGCAAAAGACATTCTGCTTTTAGACGAAAAATTAACTCCGCATTTACCCGAAGTTCGACCTGGATTGGGTAATTTGAATTATGCAATTTTCTTAAAAGAATTAGCAAAACTGAAAAATATTCCATTAATGATGGAACACCTGAATTCTGCCGAAGAGTATAATAAAGCCGTCGGTTATATCCGTTCAGTTGGAAAAGAGAATAATATTATTCTTTAGTGTTTATCGATAAATTGAAATAAGAATGTAGTTTTACAAAGGTTTAGAAGTTAATGTAATTGAATCTGTAAATAGATGGTTAAAATTTAAATATCATGGCAAAATCACAAGACGCAAAGAAAAACGTAAAAAAGGAAGCACTTAAAAGTGCAAAGGAAAAAAAAGCAGAAAAGAGAGAAAAGAAAGCTAAAAGAGGTTAGTATTTTTATGCAAAATTAAACGGGTTTGAAATTATGAAATGCTTTAATAGACTTGAAAAGCAAATTGCTTCATTAAAATTACTCCTGGTTTTTGCGTTATTTTTGTTTTTTTCTTGCTCTATAAAAGATCCTCCAAAACCAAATATTATTTTTGTGTTTGCCGACCAGTGGCGTGCGCAGGACATTGGATACAATGGAAATAAAATTGTAAAAACCCCAACCATTAATAAACTTTCAGAAGAAAGTGTGGTTTTTACAAATGCCGTTTCGGGCTGCCCGGTTTGTTGCCCGTACCGTGCAAGTTTATTAACGGGTCAATACCCATTAACCCACGGTGTTTTTTATAACGATAAAGCACTGAACCCGGGAGCAAATTCAATTGCTAAAATCTATAAACAAGCTGGTTACGAAACTGGTTATATTGGTAAATGGCATTTAAATGGGCACGATCCAGGAGAAGAAACTTTCGAAGCCCGGTTGAAATTTATTCCAAAAGAACGCAGGCAGGGATTCGATTTTTGGCAGGTTTTAGAATGTACCCACGATTACAATAATTCATACTATTATGAAGATTCTCCAGAGCGATTAAAGTGGGAAGAATATGATGCCATTGCACAAACAAAATCGGCAATTGGTTATATTAACGAAAAATCGAAAGGAGAAAACCCGTTTTTACTGATGCTTTCGTGGGGGCCGCCTCACGCACCCTACCAAACTGCCCCTGAAAAATACCGGCAAATGTTTTCGCCAGAAGATATTGAAATCCGCCCAAATGTTCCCGACGAATTACGTGAAACTGCACGGAAAGAAATTGCAGGTTATTATGCCCATATTGCAGCATTGGATGATTGTATGAAAGAACTTTTATTAGCTGTTGAAAAATCCGGTATTGCAGAAAATACAATTTTTGTTTTTACATCCGATCATGGTGATATGCTTCGCTCGCACGGAATGGTAAAAAAACAAAAACCCTGGGACGAATCGTTAATTGTGCCTTTCCTTTTACGTTATCCAGAGAAATTAGGGAAAGCTCAAAAACTAATTGAAATGCCGGTAAATACCCCAGATATTTTACCAACCCTGCTTGGTTTCTCCGAAATTGAAATACCAGAAACTGTTGAAGGAACAGATTTTTCGAAAGTAATTTTAGGTGAAAGGGGAGATGAAAATGAGGCTGTTTTAATTCAGTGCCCGGTTCCTTTTCACCAGTGGAATTATGAAAAAGGAGGGAGGGAATATCGGGGGGTCAGGACCAAACGATTTACCTATGTTCGCGATTTAACCGGACCCTGGCTTTTGTACGACAATATTTTGGATCCTTTTCAAATGAATAATTTACTTGGAGCCGATGAGTATATTTTTATTCAATCTGATTTAGAAAGTCAGTTAAAGGAATTACTCCAAAAAACAAACGACAATTTTTTATCCGGCGATGAATACATGAAAATGTGGAATCACGATTGGGATAGAAATGATAGTATAAAAGTTCAGGAAAATTGGCTTTGAAGTTTTGCAAAGAATGCCATCCGAATGTAAAACACAGACTGATGGCATCCTTTTATATTTTCGGAACAATCGAAAAATTATGTGTGCATAAAAATGGGCTTGGTAATTTTCGACAAAGCCAACAATTTATTTGTTTCTTCTTCGCTTATCGGTTTATATTCATTCATAAATTCCAGTGCTTTTAAAAACAAAGTGTTTTTTCCGGGGGGAACTGCAGCAGTAATATTTTTCGAAAGTGTATATTTTAATGCCATTTTCATTATTTCTTCATCCTGGATTGGTTGGTACCAAACGTTTTTATATAATCTTTCTTCTCCGTTTTTTAATGGAGTTAAGGCCATTGCTTTCAGGGCCAGAATTCCCATTCCACGTTTTTCTGCTTCAGCATAAACCTGAGGACCAAAATTTCCGGCATTCCAACAGGCAAAATTTAATGGAAATAAAATTGAATCGAAATCGTAATTTTTCATGGTCAATAGTGCTGCATCAACTGAATGTGCCGAAAAACCAACATATTTTATTTTACCTTCTTTTTTAGCTTTTATAATCGTTTCCATTGCACCACCAGTTCCAAATGCTTGTTCAACCTGTTCAACCGAACTCAGTGCATGTAATTGGAATAAATCGAAATAGTCGGTTTGTAATTTCGTAAGCGAATCTTCCAAAGTATTTTGCGCACCAACTGCATCTCTCATATGCGTTTTACATGCTAAAAAGCAATCTTTCCTAAAAGGTTTTAAAGCCGGCCCCATTTTTTCCTGAGCATTTCCATAATTTGGTGCAACATCGTAATAATTTACACCAAGATCGTACGCTTTGGCAACCAGTTCGTTTGCAAAATCCTGTGGATTGTTATTTAACATTATTCCCCCAAATCCAATAATCGAAAGTTTTTCGCCGGTTTTTCCGAGTACACGTTTTGGGATGTGAAAATCTGCTGTGAAATTATTTCCAAAACTTCTGATAGCCGGAATAGTTAGTGCCAGACTTCCAAGAGCACTGTTTCTAATAAATGATCTCCGTTTCATAATTTTTTATTTTAGGTTGAATACAAAGTTGGTATCTACGAAGATAGTTAAAAACTGAATTGGATAAAAATGAAATTTTCTGCAAATTAGATTTTAAGTATGTATAAAAACCGGTTTGGTAATTTTAGCAAGGGCCAATAGTTTTTGGGTCTCCTTTTCTGAAATCGCTTCAAAATCATTCATAAATTCCAGCGCTTTTAAAAATAATGTACTTTGTCCGGGAGGAATGGCCGCAGTTATATTTTTCGATAATGTATATTTTAAGGCCATTTTCATAATTGTTTCATCTTTTATTGGTCGGTACCATACATTTTTGAAGATGCTTTTTTCTCCTTCATCCAAATGTGTTAAGGCCATGGCTTTCAAAGCCAATATTCCCAATCCACGCTTTTCGGCTTCGGCAAAAACTTGAGGACCAAAACTTCCTGCATTCCAACAGGCAAAATTAATCGGAAACAAAATTGAATCGAAATCATAATTTTTCATGGCCAGCAAAGCCGCATCAACCGAGTGTGCCGAAAAACCAACATATTTAATTATTCCCTCTTTTTTGGCTTTTATAATTGTTTCCATTGCACCGCCTTCGGAAAATGCCTGCTCAACTTCTTCAACAGAACTTAATTCGTGCATCTGATATAAATCGAAATATTCAGTTTGAAGTTTTTTAAGTGAATTCTCCAAATCTTTTTGTGCTCCAACGGCATCTCGTTCGCGGGTTTTGCAGGCTAAAAAACAGTTTTTGCGAAATGGTTTTAATGCCGGGCCAAGTTTATCTTCTGCATTTCCATACCTGGGTGAAACGTCAAAATAGTTTACTCCCAGTTCGTATGCTTTGGCTACCATTTCGTTGGCAAATTCCTGTGGATTATCGTTCAACATAATTCCACCAAAACCTATGATCGAAAGTTTTTCGCCAGTTTTTCCCAGTTCCCGCCTCGGAAGTTTATAATTGGGCGAAAAATTATTTCCAAAACTCTTAATCTCTTGCAATGTTAAATGCGGATTATCTAATGCCATTTTTAAATAATTAAGGTTTAATTTTGAATGAATTTTTAATTCAGAACAACTACTTTTTTAGTCTCTTTTATGCCGTCAATCATTAATCTGATAAAATATATTCCTTCATTTAAATTGTTGTTCCAGTTGAAATTCTGATGATGAGATACTTCAAGATTATTGGCAATTTCTTTTACTTTTTTTCCTGTAATATTATAAACCGACAATGAAATTTTACTTTTATTTTGAATATTTACCCTGATTTCGGAAGGAGTAACCAGCCAACTAATTGAATTATTTAGTTTTGAAATTTCGGTAGATTCGAAAATTTCGGTTGTTACTTCACCCGAAGAATATTCCATATTTACACCTAAAATTGAAGCTGCAGTAACTGCAACGTCAGGAATTCTTCGGGTTTGTGTTGATACATAATTTTTTTTGATATTTGGGCCAACTGCCAAAAACATTATCCGGCGGCAGCCAGAGCAGCCGCAACCATGGCCCTGAAAACCTCCATGAGCATCGTCGTGGCGACCGTGATCGTTGGTTACAATCATGGTTGTTTTCTCTTTATAAAAATCGTCTTGCTGAATGGTTTCCCAGAAATCAGCAACAATTTTATCGGCATTCTCAAGAGTGTTTACGTAGTTATTCCAGTTTCCCGTGTGCCCGGCACCATCAACCCCTGCAAGGTACATTACTGTTAATTGTGGATGTTCAAGCTGCATGTAATTCAAGGTGTTTTGTAAAACATCGTCGTCGTTCCATCCCTGGCTGATTGTATGTGGCCAATAGTTTACCCCGTAATCTTTATGAAAACTTTGCAACCACAACGAACTCACATATTTCAGGCTGTACAAACATTTTTCTTCGGCAATATTTTTTTGTTTCCTGAAATATTCAAAAATGGAGGGTTTAACTGCATATTGCGTGTTTGCCCCGTTGTAAAATGTATCCACCCGATCTGTCCAGGTTCCACACCAAAGTGCCGGAATTGCAGCTGCCGTGTAAGTTGTCGAGTCGTTATAAAAGTCATTTATGTACGTTCCTCCTTTTGCAAGATCCCACATTTTTGGAGTGTAACTATTATTTTGATCTGCAAATGTTTCAGAATAACGTGCACCATCAATAATAACAATTACTACGTTTTGGGAAAACACCGGGTTTACCAAAAACAGAGAAATTATGAAAAATGCATGCCGTATTTTATTCATATTAATTTTTTGAAAAGATTTTATAAAGGTAGAAGAATAATAAAAATGATAATAAATGTAATTTAGCAAATAATCGAATAATTTAATTATGACATTTAAAGAATTAATAAACCGTCGTCAAAGTGTTCGGAAATACCAGGAGAAAACGGTTGAACGTGAGAAATTACAACAACTAATTGAAGCGGTTCGTTTAGCGCCGTCAGCAAGTAATTCACAGCCTTGGAAACTGATAATTGTTGACGAACCTGGATTAAAAGATAAAGTTGCCCGCGCCACATTTAGTAAAGTTGTATCGTTTAATAAATTTGCCCCGCAAGCTCCGGTAGTGGCAGTTTTGGTAATCGAGAAACCCAAAGTAATCACGCAACTTGGGGGAAGTATAAAAAAACGTGAGTTCCCATTAATCGATATTGGAATTGCAGCCGAACATTTTTGTTTGCAAGCAACTGAACTCGGATTGGGAACTTGTATGCTTGGATGGTTTAACGAAAAGAAAATCAAACATTTATTAAATATCCCCAAAAAGAAACGGATTGGCCTTGTGATTACGCTTGGTTATTTTCCCGATGACTATAAACATCGGAAGAAAATAAGAAAACCCGCTGAAAATATGAGCAGTTTTAATTCTTATTGAAAAATTGTAAAATATTTTTTCAACCTAAAAACTGCTTCAAATAATTGCGGCTGGTTAAAATTGCTGCTTTTACATCTTCCTCCGAACCTTCGAAGGCTTTGTCTTCCACTTCAATACAAACCGGACCGCGGTATTTTACCGAAGTGAGTGCTGAGAAAAATCCTCGCCAATTGACATCCCCCAACCCCGGGATTTTAGGTGAATGATAATCAAGCGGATAAGCCATTATTCCAACTTCGTTCAGTTTATCACGATACATTTTCACATCTTTCAAATGAATATGAAAAAGTTTTTCGCTGAAATCGTAAATGGGTTTAACCTCGTCCATTTGTTGCCAAACCAGATGTGAAGGATCGTAGTTTAATCCAAACGCCGGACTCGGAATAATTTCGAACATTTTTTTCCAGATGGCCGGAGTGGTTGCGAGGTTTTTACCTCCGGGCCACTCATCGCGGGTAAAAAGCATCGGGCAGTTTTCAATGCCAATTTTCACCTTGTTTTCCTCGGCAACTTTTATTATTCCTGGCCAGACTTCCGCAAATTTTTCCAGGTTATCTTCCACACTTTTTTCCGAGTCGCGTCCAACAAAAGTGTTTACCACCGGAATTCCCAGTTTCGCTGCCGCCACAATAACTTTTTTGATGTGTTCGATATAAACGACAGATTGATTTTTATCGTCATCAAGCGGGTTTGGATAGTAGCCCAATCCTGAAATATAAACTTTATTTTTTTCGAGGATAGATTTTATTTCTATAACTTTTGCATCATCAATTTCATCCACATTTATATGCGTTACACCGGCGTATCTGCGCTCGGCTTTCCCTTTTGGCCAGCACATTATTTCAACACATTTGAACTGATTGGCAGAAGCAAATTCTATTACTTCTTTAAAACTTTTTTCAGCAAGAATGGCACTAACAAATCCTAAGTCTAACATATTTATCTACTGTTTGAAAATTAAAACCGTAAATTTTTTAAATATTCTGCACTCGATTTCAGGCAGCCCAAACCATCTGGTTCATTGTCGCGTTCAACAATATAATGTTCAATTCCCTGTTTTTGTGCTTCTTTAAAAATAGGGGCAAAATCAATTATTCCTGAACCGGGACAAATAAAATCCTGTTCATCTCCGGGAGCCATATCTTTTACATGCAAAATCGAATATCTTCCCGGATATTTTTTTAGATAGGTGAGTGGATCGCCGCCCCCTTTTTTTACCCAATAAATATCTAGTTCGCATTGAACCAGACTTGGGTCGGTATTTTCCATTAAATAATCGAATGGCAATCCCTTTTCCATTTCATGAAATTCCTTATCGTGATTATGCCATAAAAGTGTTAATCCGTTATGTTTTGCTTTGGCACCCAAAATATTCAGCGTTTCTGCCGATTTTTTGCAATCGTCGAGCATAAACGGACCGCCACCAATCCAGGGCCAATAAACAACAATGTATTTTAAATTTAATTCGTGGTACTGATCGTAATATTTGTTGGCATCTGTTTTTATTTGTTCGAAACTTGTACTTCCGGCAATTTGTTTAATTCCAATTTCGGTGCAAAAATCCACAAATTCTTTGGGTGAATTTGCATAATTATTTCCCCCTTCGATTTCGGTAAACCCAAAATCAACAGCTTTTTTGAGGGTTTCCCTCCAATCGGATTCCATCGCAGATTTTGCGATACCCGAAATAAACCCGAAATTTTTAAGTTGACTTTTACCTTCAGACGCGTAACTAAAAATAGGATTTGCACTTAAAATTCCTGCAGTTGCAAGCGCGCCGGTCCGAATAAAATTTCTTCTTGTGTTCATAATTCTAATATTTTATAATTCGGGAAGTTTCCAGGGTGCACGGTAAACAGGCGTAATTAATTCGTTTGCTTTATCGCAATTTGTGAACTGGTTATTTTTGTCGTCCCATTCTAAAATGTCGGCACCCACTCTTGCGGCAATGTTTGGAATGTGTGCGTGTAAAGCGGCTGCCCTTCCAACTTCAGGCGGGCACGATGTTTTTTCTCGCGACTTAATACATTCCAGAAAATTATCGACATGCTGCCGGTGCGATTCTCTACCTTTTTCAAACGAGATTGCTTCTACTTTTGGCGCTTTTTTATCGTTGTCCCATTCCGGATACAAATGGTATTTGTGGCGGTCGGCAACCAAAGTTCCATTTTCGCCAATAAATTGCACCCCATAACTTGAATCGAATGGTCCCTGTTGAATTCCAGCAGTCATGTCCCAATTAATTACATAATTGTCTTTTGGGAAAACCACATTCATGGTATCAAAGGTTTCGCGTTGCATCTCTTTTTTTGAAAGGTTTGCCGCGTAGGTAATTACCTTTTTAGGTGCTTCCACCAAATCCCCGGCCCAGATTCCCATGTCAAGAAGATGAACTCCCCAGTCGGACATTAAGCCACCACCATAATCCCAATAATGCCTCCAACTACCGTGGAAGCGATTGGGATTAAATGGACGTTTTGGTGCGGGTCCCAACCAAAAATCGTAATCTACACCATTTGGGACTTTACCATCTGGTTTTGGAGTTGAGCCAAGCCCATAATTAAAATTTGCCCAAATGTTTACTTTTCGTAATGTGCCAATTTCACCCGATTTGATAAGTTGCATTGCATCTAAAAAAACTTTATTGTCGCGTTGCTGCTGCCCCACCTGAACAACACGATTGTATTTATTTGCCGCCTTTACCATAATATTACATTCACCAATTGTATTCGACATCGGTTTTTCTACATAAACATCTTTGCCGGCCTGGCTCGCTTCTACCATAATTAAACAGTGCCAGTGATCGGGTGTGCCAATAATTACCGCATCTATATTTTTGCGCTCAAGTACTTTCCGGTAATCGGCAAATAATTCAGGCGACTGATTATAATCTTTTTTGACAAGTTTATATTTTTCTTTTAGCACATTTTTATCGACATCGCAAAGTGCTAAACAATTGACCATTCCTGTGTCGAGATGGTGTTTTAAAATCCCAAACCCCATGTTACGGCAACCAATTAAAGCAACATTTATTTTGTCGCTGGCTGCAATTTCTGACGACCATACTTTTGATGGAATTACAGATGTTGCCCCCAAAGCTGAGACTGCAATTGCCGATTTTTTCAAAAAATTTCTTCTTGATGGATTCATTTTCCGTAGGTTTTTGATTTATAAAATTTACTAACAGTCAAAAATAATGTTTAACCTTTGTTTTTTAATTCAAATTCATTCTTTAAAAATCCAGATTCCCGATCCGGGATTTTTTTTCAGGAAATTGTTTTTAGCTGCTGAGGCATCTTCTTCTGAATTATATTTGCCAATGCCAATAATATAGAAGTTCCCTCTTTTCCCAAAATGAAATGGTTCGTATCCTTCTTTTTTTAATTGTTGAAGGTATTTGTCTGCATTTTCTTCTTTTTTGAAACTTCCTCCAACGAGATAGTATATTGGTGAATCAGGCTTTGGCAACTCGGTTGAATCGATCTTCTCTTCTATAAATTGGGTTGAATCAGTAGTTAAAAACCCGGTTGAGTCGATGGTGGGAATACTTTTTTCCATTTTTTCAGGAATGATAGTTGAACGAGAATTATCCCGTATTTCAACTTCATCTTTTGGGGTATTTTTTTCTTTTGTAATTACAAACCACCCAGCAATAATTATTGGAATTAATATCAGAAAATACCACAGCCAGCTTCTTTTCTTTTCTTTTTCTGGTTTTGGTTCGGGTAACTTGCCAGTTTCTTTTTCAGGTATCGTTCCAATCGTCTGGTCAGCGATTTCTGGTTCTGTCTCTATAATTGAGTTATCAGAATTTATTATTTCAGGTTCGTCGTTTTTTACAACAAGCTCTTTTTCCAAATCCACGGCAACCGTAGTTTTTAATGAAGTGGCTTCTAACCCGAAAGAATCTAAAAGCAGATTATCTTTTTGAAATGGCTCAAATTGAATTTTATGATTCTCATCAAAAAACAAAATCCCGGTATTTTCAAGTGTAACTTTTTCTCCTTTATCGAGCTGATAAATTATATTTTCACGTTCTTTTTCGATTTTTTTAAGTGCATCAAAATGAGAAATACCATCACTTTCAGCAATGTATCCAACTAAAAGCCCATCGTTATTTCTTATTTTTTGATTGAATGAAATTTCTTTCGATGGCGGGAGAATATTATCGTTTTCGGAATCAAATCCGGCTGGTTTGTAATTTGAAATAAAAGCACCAAAACCCGGAATAATAACAGTTTCGTGTGCCAGAATAAGTTCTCTTATGTAATTGCCAAATTTCACTAAATAAATTTTAAAAATGTAAATGTATAAAAACATACATTGTAGTTATGAAAATGAGATTAGTTTTTTGGATTCATTTAAAGTAAATGGTCAACTATTTAAAACAGTAGCTTTAATTTTCTAATTTTACAGTTGAAAAATAATTATATGTCACACAAAATTTTGGTTACCGGCGGAACTGGTTACATCGGATCGCACACGGTTGTTGAGTTACAGGAATCGGGGTACAAAGTAATTATTGTCGATGATCTGTCGAACTCAAATATTAATGTTCTCGATAATATTGAAAAAATAACTGGAGTAAAACCGGCTTTTGAAAAATTTAATCTTGTTGACTCTGAGAGGACTGAGGATTTTTTCAGGAGAAATGTCGGGATTGAGGCGATTATCCATTTTGCTGCTTCGAAGGCAGTTGGCGAATCGGTTGAGAAACCACTTTTGTACTATCGGAATAATTTGGTTTCGATGATAAATCTGCTGGAATGCCAGATTAAATTTGATGTGCCGAATATTGTGTTTTCGTCGTCGTGCACAGTTTATGGGCAACCCAATATTTTACCGGTTACAGAAGAAACACCGCGGCAAGATTCAGAATCGCCGTATGGAAATACAAAACGGGTAAATGAAGATATTTTGCGCGATTCAATTGCAGCCAATCCGCAACTGACAGGAATTTCACTTCGCTATTTTAATCCAATCGGTGCCCACAGTTCGGCATTGATTGGTGAATTACCCTCGGGAATTCCAAATAATCTGGTTCCGTTTATCACTCAAACTGCCGCAGGAATTCGTGGAGAATTAAAGGTTTTTGGCGATGATTATAATACTTCCGACGGTTCGGCCATCCGGGATTACATAAATGTGGTTGATTTGGCAAAAGCACACGTAGTTGCAATCCGCCGTTTACTAAAAGGGAAAAACAAAACAAACTATGAAGTTTTTAACCTTGGAACCGGAAAGGGTTTATCAGTATTGGAAATTATTAACAAGTTTGAAAAAGCAACAGGAGCAAAGTTGAAATATAAAATTGTTCCACGCCGGACCGGAGATATTGAAAAAATTTGGGCAGATACTAATTTGGCAAATAAAGAATTAGGCTGGAAAGCTGAAAAAGAGTTGGAAGAGACATTACTTTCAGCGTGGAACTGGGAAAAACGGGTGAGGGAAATAAAGTAGCCAGTGGACAGTCGCAGTTTTCAGATATTATATTAATTTCATTTTCCGGAGTCAGAAGAAACAATTTATGCGCAATGTTCTTTTGTCTAATTTATTGCTATTTTTGAATCAAACATAAATATTTCACAGAATGAAAACAATCCTAATTACTGGTGGCGCCGGTTTTATTGGTTCTCATGTTGTTCGTTTATTTGTAAATAAATATCCCGGTTATAAAATTGTTAATCTCGATAAGTTAACTTACGCCGGAAACCTGGCCAATTTAATAGATATCGAAAATAAAACCAATTACGAGTTTGTAAAAGGCGATATTGTCGATTCGGAATTTATTCAGAATTTATTCGAAGAAAAAAAATTTGACGGAGTTATTCATCTGGCTGCCGAATCGCATGTTGACCGTTCAATTTCAAATCCAACAGAATTTGTTTTTACTAATGTAATTGGAACAGTTAATTTGCTGAACGCGGCGAAACATATTTGGAACAACAATTTTACGGGCAAGAAATTTTATCACATTTCTACCGATGAAGTTTATGGTTCGTTGGGCGAAGAAGGTATTTTTACCGAAAAAACAGCTTACGATCCGCACAGTCCGTACTCGGCATCAAAAGCAAGTTCCGATCATTTTGTGCGGGCTTATCTCGATACATTTGGTTTGCCCTCGGTAATTTCAAATTGCTCGAATAATTATGGGTCGTTTCAATTCCCCGAAAAATTAGTCCCACTTTTTATTAATAATATTAAAAACAACAAATCCTTGCCGGTTTATGGGAAAGGCGAAAATATTCGCGACTGGCTCTGGGTGGAGGATCACGCTGTAGCAATCGATGTCATTTTTCACGAAGGTAAAATAGGGGAAACCTACAATATCGGGGGATTTAACGAATGGAAAAATATCGATCTGATTCGGGCGATGTGCCGGATAATGGACAGAAAATTAAAGCGAATTGCCGGAGAATCAGAAAAGCTAATTACTTATGTAAAAGATCGTGCCGGACATGATTTACGATATGCCATTGATGCAACAAAACTTAAAAATGAATTGGGCTGGGAACCGTCGTTGCAATTCGAGGAAGGTATCGAAAAAACCATCGATTGGTATCTGGAAAACGAAAAGTGGATGAACAACGTAACTTCTGGCGATTATCAGAAATATTACAAACAACAGTACGTGAAAAGATAATTGAAATAGCGATTTTTTCAGCCTTATTTCTCAGAAAAGTAAATCATGTAATTTTCAGGGATTCATTTTTTTTATAAGGCTGTTTTTGTAATAAGTGATATTTCTGAGTTTTTTCGATGCAATTTCTGTTTGAATTTTATTTTACTTTAAGGGGTTTAAACTATTTGTAAGAAATAAATTCTTTCTCTATCTTCAAAAAAATAAAAATAAAAGAATGAAACGCCGCACATTTTTTAAAACAACAGCTTTAAGTGGTTCTGCTCTTGCCGTTACAGGGTTAGCAGCCTGCAATCCTGGTTCAAACGAGCAGGGAAACAAAATAGATTTTACAAGCTTCGGATTAAATGAAGTTACAATTGATGAGCTTCAGAAAAAAATGGAAGCTGGCGAATTATCGTCAGTTGAAATTTGTCAGAAATATTTAAACCGGATAAAAGAGGTCGATCCGATTTTAAAATCAGTTATTGAGTTAAATCCTGATGCTTTGGAGATAGCAGGGAAATTAGACGAAGAAAGGAATGAAGGAAAAATCCGTGGACCATTGCACGGAATTCCGATTATGATTAAGGACAATATCGACACGGGTGATAAGATGCAGACAACTGCCGGTTCTTTGGCGTTGGTTGGTAATGTTGTCGAAAAAGATGCATTCATTGTAAATAAACTACGCGAAGCCGGAGCAGTTTTGCTGGGAAAAACCAATTTGAGCGAATATGCTAATTTCCGATCAACAAACTCATCCAGTGGGTGGAGTGGAAGAGGTGGACAGGTGAGAAACCCGTTTTGTCTCGATCGAAGTCCTTGTGGTTCAAGCTCGGGAACCGGGGCTGCCGTTTCAGGCAATTTATGCACAATTGGGATTGGAACTGAAACCAACGGTTCCATTGTTTGTCCATCAGGCGTAAACGGATTAGTTGGCATAAAACCAACGCTCGGAATGTGGAGCCGCCGGGGAATAATTCCCATTGCCCACAGTCAGGACACTGCCGGACCAATGGCACGAACAGTAAAGGACGCAGCTATTCTATTAGGTTCGCTGGCTGAATTTGATGCCGGCGATACTAAAACAAACCTGGGGGCCGGAGAAATTTTTACCGATTATACCTCGTTTTTAGATGCCAAGGGTTTGGCCGGGATGCGAATTGGGATTGCATCTGAAATGATAGGTTTTAATTCTAAAGTTGATGCACTTTTTAAAAAGGCGGTGGAAGCTATGAAAGAAAATGGTGCTGAAATAATTGAAGAGGTGAAATTTAAAAACCGTCGTAAATGGGGCGGTCCTTCGTACCAGGTTTTGCTTTATGAATTTAAGGCCGACTTGAACAAATATTTGCAGGAACATCCAAACGCCCCGGTTAGAAGTATGAAAGAAATTATCGAATTCAATAAAAATAATGCTGACATGGAAATGCCCTGGTTCGATCAGGAAATATTTGAACAGGCACAGGAAAAGGGGGATTTATCGACTGAAGAATATTTGACTGCGTTAAAAGAATCGAAACAATTTGCAGGGAAAGAAGGAATTGATGCTGCAATGGAAGAACATAACCTTGATGCGGTAATCGCGCAAACAAATGGCCCGGCATGGACAATCGATTGGGTAAACGGCGACCATTTTAGTGGCGGAAGTTCTTCTCCGGCGGCAATTTCTGGTTATCCAAATGTTACAGTTCCAATGGGCTTTGTACATGGTTTGCCAGTGGGAATTTCATTTTTCGGGAAAGCCTGGAGCGAACCAAAATTATTGAAAATTGCTTATGCATTCGAACAGGCAAGCAAACACAGGAAAGCACCCGGATTTTTAAAAACGCTGGGATAAACAATTTGTGATTTAATGTTGATGAGATAAGGGAAATTGCATACCCACGCTGTTAATTTGAAGATTTTTATTTTGTCGATGCAATCCTGGAGCCGTGATCGCAGGATTTAATTTTTATAAGTTACGGTGAACGAATTTATTTTGTCCCACCCAAAAATTAATAATGTTTGAGATTTTTTTTCGGCAAAAAAACATCGGAGGAATGTTAAAATAAAAAGGCGGCATAGTATTTACCAGCCGCATTTCTTAAAAAACACAGTAGAAATTTATTT
>Ga0233447_1000304_pt1 | contig 59493 bp, 52 predicted proteins | sample SI_124_October20_3_FD_183014 | JGI IMG/M metagenome (GOLD analysis project Ga0233447, IMG submission 183014) | Seawater microbial communities from Saanich Inlet, British Columbia, Canada - SI_124_October2016_135_MG | ecosystem: Environmental > Aquatic > Marine > Inlet | place: Canada: British...
CTCAGCCACACCAATGGCATAGGCCAACTGTACCGTACAGCGCTGGGCTGCTTTGGCAGCTACAATGTTCTTGGCAATGTATCTGGCCATATAGGCAGCGGAGCGATCAACCTTGCTGGGATCTTTGCCAGAGAAGGCACCACCACCATGGGGAGCATAGCCACCATAGGTGTCCACAATAATCTTACGACCTGTAAGACCGGCATCTCCCTGGGGGCCACCCACTACAAAACGACCTGTTGGGTTTACAAAAGTTTTGAGTGTGTTATAGTCCACCAGACCAGCAGGCAGGACAGGCTTGATGACATGCTCTAGGACATCATCATACATCTCACCCTTTACATCCACACCGTCTTCATGTTGATTAGAAATCACCACTGCAGTGATAGCTTCAGGTAAATGGGTCTCGGAGTTGTATTGGACAGTGACTTGAGATTTTCCATCAGGACGGAGATAAGGCAGTTTACCGTTCTTGCGAACTTCAGCCAGCCTTTTTGTCAGCTCATGGGCGATATAGATAGGCATGGGCATAAACGCATCAGTTTCATCAGTAGCGTAGCCAAACATCATACCCTGGTCACCAGCACCCTGTTCATGTTCATCATCATCCACACCCTGTGAGATATCACCGGACTGTTTATCGATGCTTACCAGAACTGCACAGGTCTTGTAATCAAAACCCATCATAGAATCTGTGTAACCGATACGTTTTATGGTACCGCGGACGATACGTTGGATATCAACATAGGCTGAGGTAGTGATTTCGCCACCCACCATGACCAGTCCTGTGGTTACAAAGGTCTCACAGGCAACTCTACCTTGAGGGTCTTTTTCTAATATGGCATCAAGAATCGCATCCGATATCTGGTCAGCTATTTTATCTGGATGACCTTCTGTTACTGATTCTGATGAAAACAAATATGACATGCTTCTACTCCATCTTTTCTATTTTTTTTACAAGCCCAATCCCGGGCTTGGGTGGTTAACAAATTAATTCAACTTTAATTCTGAGTAGTCACCAACGTTGACCACTCTCTTCTGACCTTCAACCAGCGCATGGTCTCCAACTAGCGAATAGTTCAGGATCATGTTGTTTATATGAGCACCCTTGCCCACAATAGTCTCAGTCAAAATGGCACCATTTATCTCAGCACCTTTATCTATGGTGACGTTTGGACCAATTACCGAGTCACTCACCTTAGCTTCTTCATGAATAAAAACGGGTGGGTGAATAATGGATCCCTTACTGTGCTCAGTCGACAAATGATGCTTGAGCAAAAAGCGGTGAGAATCTAGCAGAGATTCCTTAGTTCCGCAATCATACCAACCATTGATTTCAACGGCCTGGATATGCTCACCATTTTCAATCATCAACTGCAAAGCATCGGTTAATTGATATTCTCCACGGGTTTTGATATCATCAGCAATGAGTTTTTCAAGGGCAGTTTTTAAGACACGTTGATCTTGAATATAGTACATCCCGGCAAGGGCGAGATCAGATTTGGGATTATCCGGTTTCTCAACCAATCTACTAATTTTATGGTTTGCGTCTATTTCAGCAACACCAAATCGGCGCGGATCATCAACCTTGACGACAGCAATTGCATTGTTTTTATTGGCCACGAATTCTTTAAAATCTACATCAAAAACGGTGTCGCCCAGTAATATCAGAACACCCTCATCCTTATCTTCAAGCCCCTCCAGCACAGCATGACCTAAACCTTTTCGCTCTGCTTGATACGGAAAATCAAGACGTAAATGTGAGTAAAATTTATTCACATGCTCTTCGACTTGTTCACCTTTATATCCAACAATAATTGAGACTGAATCTACTCCAGCAGACTCAACAGCATCCAGCACATGACCGATCAGACGTCGGCCAGCCAGGTTGATCATCACTTTAGGAACATTCAAAGTGTGTGGCCGGAGTCGTTTTCCTATACCCGCAGCGGGGATGACAGCTCTCATTAGTTATTTTCCTCCACCAAACATATCCACATTGACATTTACATGTTCAAGATATTTTTTAGGGTCATTCTTTATTTCTTTAACAATCTCATTGATATTATAGGAGATACTATCCAATCTTTGATACAGTGAATCAGAATTTGTCAATCTCCCCAGACTTGATTTGGGATCCTTCAGCCTCACACTCAGAAGGCTCAGGTCCTCCCCAATTTTATCAAGGCTTGCGAGGGAACTGTTTAATTTGCTCTTATTGTCATCCACCACCTTGTTTAAAGTGAATGAAACGGTTTTCAGATTGGTCACAATAGTATCGATATCGCCTCTTTTCGCATTTACCATATTTTCAGCTTGTTGTAATGCGCCCTTCATGGCCAGGAGTCCGGGCTGAATATCTGATACCATGAGAGAATCGATTAGTTTTGATGTATTGTGGATGGAGTGGAGACTGGCCTGCACATCCTCCTCCATTGATTTGTTTAGTAGAAGCAGCGTTTTATTGAAGTTGCCCAACAGGGTTTGAAAATCTGCTGAAATTGCACCTGTCGTTTCAAAGATATCTTCAAGGCCTCCTGCAAAAGTACCTCTGAATACGCCACGTTCACCAAGGAGTTTACCAGATTTTCCCGGGCTAACTTCTACTTTTTTGGAACCCAACAACTCTTGATTCGAGATGATAGCATAGGCATCACTGTACAGGGTGATATCTTTATCAACGCCGATGATTATATCTACAGAGTCTGCTCTGACAATAAAGTCATCAACTACACCCTTGGGTACTCCAGATACGGTAACCGGGTCGCCCTCTTCCAGTCCACTGGCTCGAGCGACCCGCACCGTATAATAGCTCCTAGAGGAAAAGATGTCAGCCTTATTTCCCCACATAATCCCAATGACCATAACCACCAGGATTAATAGAACGACAACTCCAACAATTATTTCTTGTCTTTTTTCCTCAGGTCTCATTTTATTAATTACTTTCTGGTCTCATTTACTCATCGTCAAAGGATTCTACAAACTGTTTATCCGGGTCTACGGGACGTTTCCATTTATTTTTGTGCTTCATAAGTTGTTTTCTCATCTTTTTAACCACAAAATCCACAGATTTTGAAAGATCATCTGAGGTTTCCTTGGCCGTAAATGTTTCACCTGGTACATTCAAAATCACCTCAGCAATATAATCATTTTTCACCTTGTCAACGATCATCTTGCAATTAACAGTTCGATCATAGACGGGTTCCAGTCGGTGGTCTATCTCAGCCTGAATATAGTCCCGTGTTTTCTCCGAAATGTCAAAATGTCGGGCGACGATGTTTACCTTCATTGGCTCCTCCTGCTTTATGGTGTGATGTTAACATACTATTTTTTCCCTGCCCGTGGATGGGCCATTTGGAAAGCTTTCTTCATTTTGTCAACTTGTACATGTGTATACACCTGAGTGGTTGACAAGTTCGCATGACCTAACAAATCTTTAAGAGCCATTAAGTCAGCTCCTGCATTTAAAAGATGCGTGGCAAAAGTATGTCGCAAGACGTGGGGGCTCATCTTTTTTAACTCAGCAATTGCTTGAATGGCTTTTTTTACCCGTCGGCGTATTCCATCATTGCCCAGCGGTGATCCATTCTTTCCTAAAAACAGAGCTCCGTCTCTCTTTCTCTCTCCAAATTTATGTTTGGTGGCATATTGATAATTTTCAATTGCCTCCCAGGCATATTGCCCTACGGGGATTACTCGTTGTTTTGAACCTTTTCCAAGTACAGTGACTGTGCTTTTCTGAATATTCAAGTCACCAGTTTTGAGACCGGTCAACTCGGAAATACGCATTCCAGTAGAATAAAACAATTCAACGATGGCCAGATCGCGCTTCCCCATCCAACTATCTGAGGCTCCCAACTTGTCTAAAACAGCCACAATTTGATTCTCTGACAAATAGCTTGGGATAACTCCTGGAAGTTTGGGTGTATGCACATAAGCTGCAATGTTCAATGTCACAACACCTTCGCGATGCATATATTTGAAAAATGATTTGAGCGCAGCCAGCTTTCTCGCAACAGACCGGGGCTGCTGATTTAATTCTCCTGATAAATAGCCCAAAAAACTACGAATGACGCCTCGGTTTATCTGATTCGGCTTTTTCAGACATTCCACATCATAGTTTGATAGGAATTGACAAAATTGAGTGAGATCAATCTGATATCCCCTTAACGTTTCAGGGGAATAGCGTTTCTCCACCTCAATCCATGCTAAGAAATGGTCGATTTGAGTATTCAAAACTGAACTCATACGTACTGACTTTCTTCTCTCAGAACGCTTAAGACCTGCTCAAAGTCATCATGCATGGGAGCTCGCAAATCCATAACCTCATCTGATATGGGATGTTTAAATATTAATCGGCGAGCGTGTAGAGCCTGACGATTGAGCATTCCCAGGAGTCTGGCTGCCAGTTGTCTGTTACGCATGTTCAGAGTAATAATTTTTGAATTACGTCCCCCATAGTAGGGGTCACCAAAAATTGGGTGGTTTACATGGGTCATGTGCACTCTGATCTGATGTGTGCGACCTGTTTCAAGTTTGACTCTCATAAGGGTCAGGAACTCAAATCGTTCGACTACCTCATATAGTGATAGAGAAGCCTTGCCCGTATCAATCACAGTAAATTTTTTTCTGTTCTTTGGAGATCGACCAATGGGGGCATTGATTTCACCCTCATCCTCATCAAATCTTCCCCACACAAGTGCGTAGTAATATTTTTCTATAGTACGTTTTGAAAATTGAGATCTGAGATTGCCATGGATGCTATTGTCTTTGGCTGAGATGAGTAACCCTGAGGTATCCTTATCCAGACGATGAACGATTCCAGGACGTAGTAATCCGTTGTCATTTGAGAGGTGTTCGCAATGATAAATCAGGGCATTAACCAGAGTACCGGTTGAATTTCCTGCACCTGGATGCACAATGAGACCGGGTTGTTTGTTCACTACAATGAGATAATCATCCTCATATATGATGTCCAATGCGATGTTTTCAGCGTACAGAGTCGGAGAATATTGCATCTCATACTCAACAGTAATGTGCTCACCAGGTCCAACAAGATGACTGGCCTTAACCGGTTTCCCATCAGCCTGAATCTTACCAGATTTAAGTAATTTCTGAACCTGATTCCGGGTGATGTGCGTAGGCAAGCGACTTGACAAAAATTTATCAATGCGGACAGGCCTTTGGAAGTTGTCTATGATTACCTCAAAAGTCTCATTGGTCGAACTGCGTTGATCAGTCTGATTAATCAGCTTTACTCATTCCTAATTAGTTTTGAAATTGAGTGGGTATTATGGAGGTGGATATTTTCAATATTTGCACTTAGAAATCGCTTTGGCAAATATAGCGCGCAGGCTTCAGAATAGAAAGATTATTGAGCGAATACTTTTAATTGAATTTTTGGTTACGAAGTAGATGATTCTTCAGTCTCAATCGTCTTGTCGACAGGATCAAGGCTCTCTTCTTTTCCTTCAATAAAAAAGACGTAGCCCAGATAGAGTATCATTCCAACATTAACTGCACTGTCAGCGATATTAAAAGTTGGCCAGCGGGTAAAAAAGAACCAGTCCGGCCAGTCGAAACTGATAAAATCAACGACGTAACCGCGAATCAATCGTTCAGGTATGTTACCGAAAGCACCCCCCAGGATAAATGCAAGGCCCACACTGGGTAATACGTGCTGGTCTTTATACTGATAGAGCAGATAGAAAAGCAGAAAGATGGCACAAATAGCCATGACATTTACCAGGGGCATAGGAATAAAGGTCAGACTAAAAATCATATTATAGTTTTCGGCATAGTCCAGACGAAAGAGTTCACCATTCGCTGGCCAGTAATGCTTGCCCTTTAAGGCAACAATAGCCCAATATTTCGTGGCATGATCCAGCACAACGAGGATGGCACTGATACTCAGAAATTTCAGCATCTGTTTAATAGCGTTTGATTCCTACTGTAAAGGTACTTTTTCCAATTTTGGATTCAGCCTGAAAGGTACCCTCTTTTTTGGCAAAATTAATTTCCTCTGCCAGGGTTTCATTGGCGATATATTCTTGATGTTCCAGAATCATTTTTTTGAGTGATTCATCTACCTCAACAAAAATGCTAATCCTGTCAGAAACATCAAATTCGGCATCTTTTCGCATGTTTTGAACATTACGAATAAAATCCCTCGCCATACCCTCGCTGATCAAAGCCTCAGAGAGTTCTGTTTCCACTGCAACCACAACACCAGCTTCTTCAACCACGGCCTGCCCCTCAGGTTCAATAGTGGATACGAACAGTTCTTCTGGAAGCAGCTCAAATGTTTTGTCTCCATCGCTCAAGTGAATGCTGTCACCTGCTTTGGATTGCTTGAGAAGCTCTTGAGGTTCAACAGCATTGATGAGATTTCTGATCAAACCCATATCTTTACCATATTTTGGCCCGAGTAGACCTAGATTTGGCTTGATATCGTATTGGACGAGATCATCAGCATTCTCAACCACTGTCAATGTCTTGATATTCAACTCTTCCAGAATCTGACCTTGAAGATCACTGGCAAAAGCCCTGTCTTGCTCACCTGGAAAGTATACTGAGATATTAGCCAAGGGCTGACGAACCTTCAGGTTGGCTTTATTCCTGGCGGCTCTTCCCAGCTCAACAGTTTTGATGACCACATCCACACGTCGTAGCAATTCATCATCTAACCGTCGTTCGTCCACTTCAGGAAAACTACAAAGATGAATACTTCCAGGTGCCTCAGGATCCAGAGCAACAACCAGATTCTGATAGAGAGCCTCAGTGAAGAATGGAGAGATCGGAGCAATTAATTTTGAAAGCGTAACCAGAGCTTGATAAAGCGTATGATAGGCTGCCCATTTATCTGTATCATTTTCACTTTTCCAGAAACGACGTCTGGACCGACGCACATACCAATTGGAGAGTTCATCTACAAAACGATTAATCTTGAGCATGAGCTTATCAGCCTGATAGCTATCATAATCTTTACGAGCCTGACCAACCAGCTGGTTCAAACGGGCCAGAATCCATCGATCTAATTCCGTCAGAGTTGATTCATTCAAAGCAGACATGGGATCAAATTTGTCGAGGCGTGCATAGGTCACGAAGAAGGAGTAGGTATTCCACAAAGTAAGTACTTTGCGACGTACTTCATCAGCAGCATGGTAGCCAAAATTTAAATTGTTGACCGGTACCTGGGAGGCATACATCCAGCGCATGACATCTACACCCATTTTTTCGGCGGCATCTTCAAACCAGATTGCATTGCCAGCCGATTTGTGCATATCGTCCCCATGTTCGTCTTTGACGAGTGCATGTCCCATAATGGTTTTAATGGGGGGCTTCTTTTCCATTACCGTGCTCATGGCAAGAATGGCGTAGAACCAGTTGCGAAATTGTCCGGGGAGTGATTCTACAATGAAATCTGCAGGAAACCATTTTTCCCAATAATCAGGATCATTCCTATATTCTAAAGTAGAATAGGGCACGATTCCAGCATCAAGCCAGGGGTTACCCACATCAGGCACCCTGGTTCCAATGAGACCCGTTTCAGGATGCTTTATTTTTACATGGTCAATCCAGGGTTTATGAGGACTTTGTCCTTCAAAATCTTCCCAACCTTCCACAGCCAACTCTTTTAATTCGATTTCTGAACCAACCACATAAAAAGAACCATCTTCAAAGGTCCAGATGGGCAAAGCAAGACCCCAATAGCGTTTCTTGGAAATCATCCAGTCATGCATATTCTTGAGCCAATCCAGCTCGCGTTCTTTGCCGTAGGATGGAATCCAATCCACTTTTTTAGTTACTTCAGCGATCTCGCCCCTGAGTTCATCCATGCGGATAAACCATTCATCAACCGGGCGAAAAACCAGTTCGGTACCATGGCGCCAGCAACAGGGATATCTGTGAGTAATGGGCTCACGCTTATATCGTAATCCTTTTTGGGACAGATCATCAATGACAGCGTCACCGATTTCCATAACATTTTTTCCGGTCCACTCGCCAAAACCTTCCAAGTAGGCACCAAATTCATCAATGGGCTTGATAACCTGGAAACCGAGTTCCTTGGCCAGGGCATTATCTTCTTTACCACAACCAGGGGCGATATGAACAATCCCAGTACCATCGTTTTCAGAAATCTCATCCCAAAAGATAATGGCATGATGGATATCTTTCTGGATAGGTAGTTCATCATATGGTCCATGATATTCCCAGCCCAGCATGTCTTTGCCCTTGAGGGTTTCAAGGATTTCGTAATCACCCTGCAAAATGGAGAGGCGACCCTGCACGAGGTAGTAGATATCATCACCCTGCTTGACCTTGACATAATCGAGGTCGGGATGAACTGCAGCCATAATATTGGATGAAAGCGTCCAGGGTGTGGTAGTCCATACCAGTAAAGACTCATTATCACGATCTTTGAGCGGAAATTTCAAATAAATTGAGGTATGAGTAAGCTCTTTATACCCTTCAGTTGCGATTTCATGCTCAGAAAGAGCAGAGCCACAGCGGGTGCACCAGGGCATGACATCGTAGCCCTTGTAAATAAATCCACGGTCAAAACATTTTTTAAGAAAAGCCCAGATGGTATAATTGTTCTCATCAGACATGGTGTAATAGGAATTGTCCCAATCCATCCAGTAGCCCATGCGTTTGGACTGTTCGGTCTGAATGGCTGAAAATTTATGGACACGTTCTTTACATTTATTTACAAATGCTTCTATTCCGTATTCTTCAATGTCAGTTTTGGATTTGAAACCAAGTTCCTTTTCGACTTCAACTTCTACCCACAAGCCCTGACAATCAAAGCCATTCTGATAGCGCAACTCCATTCCCAACATAGCATGATAGCGCTGAAAAAGATCTTTATATGTACGACCCCAGGCGTGGTGAACACCCATGGGATTATTAGCGGTAATGGGACCATCAAGAAATGACCAACGTGGCTTCCCAGCGTTCTGTGCCTTGAGTTTATTGAAAATATCTTCATCTTCCCAAAGCTTGAGCATGTCGTGTTCCAGGGCGATAAAATCTACTTTGCTGGATACTTCCTTCATCATTGTTCTGTCTTTTCCCATCTTAATTTCCAATAGCTTTCGCCGCTATCATTCAATCCTTTTTTAGCCGCGCAATATAATCGCCGCATTTTCGCCAAGTCAATATTATCCCCTTAATTCTGTGAACTACTTTCTATTTATTATTTTTGTTGAATTTGGACGGTAATTCCAGATAACAGACGAATTATCGGATACAAGAGAGACCCCAAAATACTCTAGATGTATCTGGGGTCTCGGGGGTTTGGAGGAAAGTTTTTGTTTCGTAAAAAATCTATCCAGGTATCCTCTTTAATCAGGGATGGTGAGTGCGACAAAAAAAGTATTGGCGTTGTCTCGTCTTACCAATAGCAAGATGGTGTCATCAGGGTTGTAAGCCTGCAGGTTTTTCTCAAAGGCTCTAGATGTAGTGACCTTTGATAAATTTTTCACATTGGGACCCATCTTTTGGATGAGATAACCTGCACGAATATTTTTTTCATAAGCTTCACTATCTCTTTCGACTGAAGTAACCAGTACTCCCTCACTGCCTGGTGCTAGATTGTAAAATCGTAAGCGCTCAGCACTTGAGTTTTCTACTGTGAGACCAATATCAGATTTTTCCACTTCAAGGGGTCCTGCGGCTGTCACCTCGTCTGGTAGTTCACCCAATTTGACGGTAATGGTCTTTATTTTACCTTCCCTTAAAACTTTCAGCTTCTTCTTTTCATTTGGGCGCTGAGTGGATACTAGAATGGGCAATTTTCGAGAATTTTCTACCTCATGGCCATCGAATTCAATTATGACATCAAGCTGTTTTAAGTTTGCATCATCGGCAGGACTACCATCTACTACTTGTTGTACCAGGGCTCCCTTGGCAATATCCATACCCAGCGTTTTGGCCATGGCCGCACTCACGGGTTGAACATAAACTCCCAGCCAGGCTCGAGTCACGCGTCCATTGGCTTGTAGATCTTCCACAATTCGGTTCACGAGATTAATAGGAATTGCGAACCCAATTCCCTGATAGCCACCACTTCTTGAGGCAATTGCTGAATTCATACCAACCAGTTCACCATCCAGGTTCACCAGCGCTCCTCCAGAGTTTCCGGGGTTGATGGCGGCATCGGTTTGAATAAAATTCTCATAGTCATTGAGCCCTACAGAAGAACGACCTGTAGCACTGACTATGCCCTGGGTAACTGTCTGCGACAAACTCCCGGAAAAGGGACTTCCAATAGCTAGAACCCATTCACCGACTCTGATTTTGTCCGAGTCTCCCATTTTTATGGGTTTTAGATTTTTTGCATCGACTTTAATCAGGGCAACATCAGTTTTAGGGTCTGCTCCAATTACTTCTGCATCATATTCCTTATTGTCCGAGAATTGGACTTTTATATTTTCACCTTTTTCGACGACATGATTATTGGTGAGGATGTAGCCATCCTTACTAATGATTATCCCTGAGCCCAGAGAAGTGCTTTTCATTTCGCGGTTACCATCAGGCAGAAAGGGCCAGAGTTGTTTGGGAAACATCTCCTGGAAACCCTTGTACTGATCTAGGGCGGGATGTTTATAAACATGCTCACTGGTGATGGTCACAACCGAGGGAGAGACATCTTCAGCAATATCTGCAAAGGCATTGCTTAACGCTTTTGCCACACCAATATCAGATGCATTCAAATCTGCAGGGAGCAATAGAGTGATTAAAATTAAGGGTGTAAATAGTAGCATATGTTTTTTCATGTGGTCTCCATTTATTTGACAAAGCTTTTTATGCCGGATGAAATGAAAGGTTTCATATAATTTTTTAATTGATCCACCGAGTCAGCTAAATAATGAAATCTATCATTTTTATAGAAGTAGAGCACGTAAAGTTTTTACTACCTCGTTCAGGAGATGCACTACATCATGAAAATTGGATATCCCTGTTGGTGTTCTGCTCGACTAATCTTGCATTAACTATCTACTATCCCCACTAATTCTTTTTAATTAGTTTGCTCCCATGACTGGAAGAGACAGAGTTTTATCCGCGCTCAAAAGGATTGAGACATCAAGGGTTCCCATTGGTGAGATCGGTGGTGGCTATACGGATGTCATAATTCAGGCAGTATTAGGTGATAAATATGATCTTGGTCCAGATGCATATTTTTTGAATCATCAAAGAATACGTGAAATCCTGGGGGCAGATATTGTAGGTGCCCGAGTCACAGGACCTCCGGTAGAGATGGTGGGAATTCATGAAGATTGGGGCACTGAAACGTTTAGAGACTACTGGGGAGCTACCCACACGCAACCCCCTGATGCTACGGTTCAACTTGTTGAACCTATTGCCAACAGCCCCGAAGAGCTTGAGTCCTGGAGACCCCCGGATGTCGGGGATTTTGACTCCTCGCAAATAAGCAGGTGGAAAAATAATACCGATTTTTTTGTGTTGGCAACTTTGAATGCAGGTTTCGACCTGGGTTATGAACTGCTGGGCTTCGAGCGCTTTATGATGTGGACTATTCAAGCTCGCGACACAATGAAACAGTATTACGAAAAACTCATTGAAACAAATTTAACTCTGGCAATGATGAGTGCGGAAGCAGGTGCCGATGCCATACTGATAGCCGATGACCTGGCTTTTAACACAGGTACTTTTGTTGACCCGAACTATTTAAGAAGTGACTATTTTCCCATTCTAAAGCGCATGGTAATTGAAATAAAGAAGCAAGGGCTACCTGTTTTCTTTCATTCTGATGGAGATTTAAGGAACGTCATTCCCGATCTCATAGATTGCGGTATTGATGTTTTACAATCATGTGATCCCAATGCTAATATGGATATCCCCACGCTTAAGAGGGAATATGGTCAAGATCTAGCATTTATGGGTAACATCGATGTAGATTTGCTTGCCAACGGCCACGTAGTCGAAGTTGAGAATACGACACGGAACCTGATCAATGATGCAAGAAGTGAGGGTGGGTTTATTTTGGGTACCAGCAATGTGGTCGCCTCATACTGTCAACCTGAAAACTTGAAGGCGATGTATGCCGTCGCCCATAAGGAGTTGAAGTAAATGCCTTCTGATTCCATTCAACAAGCTATTATTATGGGAAATGTGGCCTCAATTTCCGCTGATGTAAACCAATTGCTCAGTGAAGGGGTCAACAGTCAAAAGATTCTAGATGAGCAGCTGCTCCCCGGAATGGCCATTGTGGGTGAGCGTTTTAAGCGCAATGAAATGTTTTTACCCCAGGTTCTCATGTCGGCCCAGGTCATGCAGACTGCCATTGATATCCTGAAACCCCATCTTTCAGGAAATCCAGAAGCTCGTCATCGTGAAACAGTGATTATTGGAACTGTGAAGGGTGATATGCATGATATTGGTAAAAACCTGGTTCGAATCATGCTTATCGGAGCCGGATTTGAGGTGATTGATTTGGGTGTAAATGTACCAGCTCAACGCTTTTTAGATGAAAGCCTGAAACATCAAGCAGCTATTGTCTGTCTTTCTGCACTATTGTCATCGACCATGAACAATATGCGGGAAGTTGTCCAGGCTTTTAGAAATCACGCAGACCTGAAGGACACTAAAATTCTCATTGGCGGTGCTCCGGTAAGTCGCGAGTTCTCACAAAATATTGGCGCGGATGGGTATGCACCAACAGCACCGGCAGCTATTGAGCAAGTCCAACATTTCTGTGGGCAATAGAAAATCCACTTCAAAGACATTTAATAAACTGGAAAAATATGATTACTCTCATTTCACCTGCAAAAAGTGTCAATTTTAGCGACCCAGCCCCTACTGAACTATTTACAACTCCTGATTTGTTAAGTCAGAGTAAACAGCTCATTATACAGTTGAAGCGAATAAAAAAACCTGAGCTGATGGAACTTATGTCTATCAGTGAGAGTCTCGCTGATCTCAATATTCCCAGGTATAAAGACTTCAAACCTCCCTTTAATCTAGAAAATGCCAAGCAGGCACTATTCGCATTTACAGGCGATGTGTATAGACATATGCGTATGAATACCTATGATTCTGAGAAACTTCAATTTGCCCAAAATCATTTGAGGATTCTTTCAGGACTCTATGGCTATCTACGTCCACTCGATTTGATTCAAGCCTATCGCCTGGAAATGAAAACGCCTTTAAAAACTAAGCGTGGAGATAATTTGTATCAGTTCTGGGATAAAAGAATTACCAGAGCATTAAACAATCAGTTAAAAACCGACTCTTCCCCTGCAATTATAAATTTGGCTTCCAAGGAATATGCCCGGGTTGTGGATTTTAAGGCTATCAAGGCACCTGTCTTCAATATTGATTTTAAGGAAGTTGAAAATGGTAAAGCCAAGGTCATAGCCATTTTTGCCAAGTGGGCCCGGGGGATGATGGCTGACTATATCATTCAAAATAATCTGAATGAGCCTGAGCAACTCAAAACATTCGATTTATCTGAGTATAAATTTTCCAAAAATGATTCAGGGGATTCAAACTGGGTGTTCACCCGACCCCGTCCCGATTAAACACCAAATCAGGTTTTAATTATTGGCAGTGTAATGGTAAAGGTTGTGCCCTGATCCAGGACGCTTTCCACTGATATTTCGCCATTGTGATCAGTGATGATACTCTTTACAATCGCCAGACCCAATCCCGTACCCCCGTGTTTTTTGTGAGTAAAGAATTCATCAAAAATTTTGGAAAGCACCTCTGCTTCCATCCCGTGACCTGTATCTGCTATGGTCATTATGAGACGATCAGCTTTTACCCGGCTGGAAATGCTAAGCGTACCACCAGAGCTCATGGCTTCTATGGCATTGTTGGCCAGATTCTCATAAACTCGATAGAATCGATTCGGGTCAACGTGGATTAGTGCTTCACCCTTAAAATCAGTCACAAGTTGCATGCCTTGCTGCTCCAGATTATGGTTAATACTGGCTGCTGAATCCCCAAAACAGACCGGGAAATTCAATTCTTGTAACTGTAGAGTTGAGCTCCCCTGAGCAAAGGCCAGGAGCTCCTGAGCCAGGGTATTGAACTGATTAACTTGCTGTGAAATTATCCTGGTATATTTAACCACATCCTCGTAGGGCATTTCTTTTGAACCGATGATTTGTGCAAACCCGGCAATGGTTGTCATTGGGTTGTTCAAATCATGCAAAATCGTTGAGGCCATCCGCCCAACAATGGATAAGCGCTCATTATCCACAAGCGCCTCTCGTGTTGCATTAAGTTCCTCAATGATGCTATTGAGTTCTCGATTTTTTAGCTCAAGGGTGCTAATGAGTGTTGAATCTGTTTTGCGTAGATAGTGAGAGATGCTCCTGGCAACTTCAAGGGTGAATTGCGGAAAGTGATTGACCAGCTCCAGGAAGCCTTCTTTCTGAACAACCAGGACCTCACTCTCTTTCCTGGCCACAATACCAGCACTGCGGACTGTGTCTTCCACCAGAGCCATTTCACCAAAGAGTTCACCAGACTGATCGATGATATTCAACACTTCATGGTCATCACCCTCAGTGGATTTGACGACTTCCAGCTGCCCCTTAATCATGACAAAGAACTTGGTTGCAACCGCTCCTTCATCAATGAGCACTTCCCCAGGAGCAAACAGTTGCCGCTGCATCAGACTGCTGATTTTCTCTAATTCTTTTGGATTTATGCCTGAGAAGGGTTCTAATCCTTGTAAAAGCGGTATGGGAGGTGGGTCAAGAATGCGCATGGCTAAAAATTATTAATTAGTCGCCCTCAAATGGGATGGGGATCTGATGTTTAGATTTTGGCAAGAGATTGTATCCTACTGCTGGTAAATCAATAATAAATTTGGTTCCAACCCCATCTTCACTCTCAATATTAATCAGCCCATCATGTTCATCAACGATACGCTTCACAATGGCTAACCCCAGTCCTGTCCCCTTGCGTTTTCCGTGGGTATAGAATTCTTTAAATGCGTTTTCCTTGACTTCATCAGACATTCCAAAACCATCATCCTCCAGAATGATGCGGATACCTGTTTCTACCTCCATACTGTGAACTGAAAAGGTTCCGTCTGTGTCTAGTACATCCAGAGCGTTGTTGGCGATGTTTTCCAAGACCCGAAAGAAACGACCGTTGTCTATTCTAGCTTCTCCATCAAAATGCAGGTCTCTGACAAAGGAGATGCCACGCTCTTCAAATTTCAAGATGAGAGAGTCGCAACATTCCTGGAGGTAACCAGCCATTTGTACTGACCTCAGGCGCATCTGCTCTCCACCCTGGGCAAAGGAAAGGAGATCCTGGGTCATGGTTGTGAATTGAATAACCTGTTTGGCTATAATGTCTGCATACTTCGCAAGTTGGTCACTACTATGCTTTTTCATCTTAATCAATTGGGCATAGCCACCAATGGTAGACATGGGATTTTTCATATCATGCAAAATGGTTGAGGCCATGCGTCCAATCAGTGATAGACGCTCTTTGCCGATGAGCTCTTCCTGCGTTTCCTGCAGACGGTAATTCATATGACGTAACTCATCATTTTCTTTTCTTAATTTATTGATGAGCCGTTCATCTGTTTCTCTCAGGAACTGGGAAATGTTCTTGGCAACAGATAGAGTAAAAAGAGGGACAGAATGAACAAGCTCAAGGAAATCTTCCTTTGAGACGGCCAGGACCTCACAATCACTATCTGCAATCATCCCTGCACTACGCGGTTTGTCTTCCAGAAGGGCCATTTCCCCAAAAAGACCTCCAACCTCATCGTAGAATCCCAGGACTTCAGATTCATTTTCTCTGACTTGTTTCTCAATTCTCACTTTACCAGAGGCCAAAATAAAAATGTGATCACCAATTGAATTTTCATGAATAATGGATTCTTCATGGTCATAATGACAAAACTCAATTTTTGAGTGAATTTGTTTGAGCTCATTATCCGGAATATGCTCAAATATTTTCCATTTTTTCAGCGAGTTCAGGCTGGGCTTTTTAATCTGTTTCATAATGTTACCAGCGCTATTGAGAAGTCATTCATAGTCTATTCTATTTACCTAATTATCAGCAACAAAAGCATTGATATTATTTAACTATTTGGAGCTTCAACCATGTATGTATATATGATGAAACTCTATCAAGCAATTATTTTAAGTCCAATTCTGTGAAATGTACAGCTAATATTTGCTCAATCTTCTAAAGTAATCCCGATTGCCATGTTTCAAACCATGAATCAGTCTAAATCCCTTTACACATAGTGTCTTGAGCGAATCTTAAATCGTGGTACCGCAGCTCCTAATACAATCAAACGGCATAAAAAAAGACTGCCCTCTCAGAAACTCTGAGAGGGCAGTTTATCAATCTCGTGTTGCTAGACCTCTATAATTCGCGAGCAGCAGCTTGTGCTGCAGCCAGTCTTGCAATAGGCACGCGGAAAGGTGAACAACTCACATATTCGAGACCAGCTCTGTGACAGAATTCAACTGAACTTGGCTCACCACCATGTTCTCCACAGATACCCAGTTTGATATCAGGTCGAGTCTCTTTTCCCAATCTACAGGCAGTTTCAACCAGTTGGCCAACACCTTCCTGATCAAGTACTTCGAAAGGATCATTCTTTAAGAGACCCTTTTCCAAATAAACAGGCAAGAATTTACCAGCATCATCTCGGGAGTAACCAAAAGTCATCTGAGTTAGATCATTGGTACCAAATGAGAAGAATTCTGCACTGGTAGCGATTTTGTCAGCAGTCAATGCCGCACGAGGAATCTCGATCATAGTTCCAACCAGATGATCTACTGAATCTCCAACCTCTGCAAACAAGTCTTTGATTGTTTCACGAACAATCTTCTCTTGAAGTTCCATCTCAGCTAAGGTTCCAGTAAGTGGGATCATAATTTCTGGCTTGGCAACAATTCCCTTTGCTTTGAGGGCAAGTGCAGCACCCATAATAGCCTTGGTCTGCATCACGGTGATTTCAGGGTATGTATTACCCAAACGACAACCGCGATGTCCCAGCATGGGATTGAACTCCGCCAGGTCTTCAACTTTTTCTGCAATAACTTTCAACTCGACGCCCATAACATCAGCCATTTCCTGCTGACCTTTTTCATCATGTGGAACGAACTCATGCAATGGTGGATCCAGAAGACGAACTGTCACAGGTAGATCCTGCATGGCTTCAAAGATACCTTCAAAATCTTTCTGCTGTATGGGCAGAAGTCTTTCTAGAGCAGCTTCCCGACCTGCCTGGTCCTCAGCAAGAATCATTTCACGCATAGCAACAATCTTGTCGCCTTCAAAGAACATATGCTCAGTACGACATAGCCCAATACCCTTGGCGCCAAATTCTCTGGCGATCTTGCTCTCGCGAGGTGTATCTGCATTGGTGCGAACATACATTCTGGTAAATTTGCTGGTAAGCTCCATGAGTTTTCCAAAATCACCACTTACTTCAGGATCAATGGTTTTGATTTTGTCTTCATATATCTCACCAGTAGATCCATTCAGGGAGACCCAGTCACCTTCTTTAAAAACATCACCTTGAACGGTCAAAGTTCTGCCTTTGTAGTCAATCTTGATCTCACCGGCTCCGGAGACACAGCATTTTCCCATTCCGCGAGCAACAACAGCAGCGTGAGAGGTCATACCACCACGGGCAGTCAGGATTCCGTTGGCAATGTTCATACCCTCTAGATCTTCAGGGGAGGTCTCAATTCTAGCCAGGATAGAATTTTCATATTTATTGGCTTCATCAGCATGAAAAACGAGCTGTCCAGTGGCGGCACCAGGTGATGCTGGCAACCCTTTGGTCAGAACTCGAGCAGAAGCCATGGCTTCTTTATCAAAAACGGGGTGAAGGAGTTCATCCAATTTATTGGGTTCGACGCGCATGAGAGCTTCTTTTTCATCAATCTCTCCGGTTTCCAGCTGTTCCATGGCAATACGTACCATGGCAAAACCAGTTCTCTTGCCACTACGAGTCTGGAGCATCCACAATTTGCCATCTTGCATGGTAAACTCAATGTCCTGCATATCTTTGTAATGGTCTTCAAGTCTCTGTTCGATATCGTGTAGTTCTGCATAGATCTCAGGCATCAGTTCTTCCAATGAAGGGAAATCCCTTTGGCGCTCTTCTTCGGAAACGCCAGCCAGAACGGCCCAACGTTCGGAACCAATCTTGGTGATTTGCTGAGGAGTACGAACACCTGCAACCACATCTTCACCCTGGGCGTTGATGAGGTATTCACCGTTGAACTGATCCTCGCCGGTTCCGGCGTCACGAGTAAATGCTACTCCAGTACCAGAGTTCTCTCCCATGTTCCCAAAAACCATGGCCTGAACGTTGACAGCAGTGCCCCAGTCACCAGGAATTTTGTTCAACATGCGGTAATAGACAGCACGGGGAGTTTCCCATGAGTCAAACACAGCCATAACTGAGCCCCAGAGCTGATCCCAGGGATTGTCAGGAAAACTGTGACCCGTCTTTTTAGTAACAGCTGCTTTAAATTGTGATACCAGTGTTTTTAGATCATCAACATTGAACTCTGTATCCAACTCATATCCCTTGGTCTCTTTCATCTCTTCCATGATCTCTTCAAAGGGATCGATATCTTCTTTGGATTCTGGCTTCATACCCAATACAACATCACCGTACATCTGTACGAATCGTCGGTATGAATCCCAGGCAAATCGCTCGTTACCTGATTTTTTTGCCAGTGCTTCAACAGCACTGTCGTTGAGCCCCAGATTCAGAACCGTGTCCATCATACCAGGCATGGAAACACGGGCACCAGAGCGAACTGACAGTAGCAGTGGGTTTTCTTCATCGCAAAATTTTGCGCCCATGACCGCTTCAACTTCTTTTACCGCAGCTTCAACTTCTGCTTTGATGAGCTCAACAGTTTTGTCTAGACCAACTTTATTATACTCTGTACAAACTTCTGTAGTGATAGTGAATCCCGCAGGAACAGGAATGCCCAAGCCACTCATTTCAGCCAGGTTGGCACCTTTGCCGCCAAGAAGATTTCTATGCGAAGCATCTCCTTCGGCTTTTCCACCTCCAAATGTGTAAACGCGTTTTGTCATGATTAAATCATCCTTTCAAATCAAAATATATATAATAGTAGGGTAAATATTGAATCGTGTCTCAGATCAGAGTGACGTATTGCCATGCGCTGAATTAAACCCTTTTCATTACGATTTGCCACAATTTTTAGTCGTTTTAATGAATCTCATTAATCATAGTTTTGCCCTATCTATACACACTTTTCAATAAAATTACTATACCGACATGAATTAATTCATGGATTCAAGGGACTGGAAACTAGATTTCGGCATGCAGATTTTATTAGCCCACGCTCTGAAATCAGAAGCTGGAACCATCAGGCAGTTCTACCCCCAGGCAAAGACTTTGACTCGAGAGAGCGGCCAGGAACTGATTCAACTAGACAGGAACCTTCATCTACTTAGGACGGGGATGGGTTTAGAACTCAGTGAAATGGCCATGGCCACTCATGTGGACCCCGACAAATTTGATTTTATCATTCATTTTGGCGTCAGTGGCTCTTTATCCGATGATCTCTCTTTATTGCAAATCATCCAGGGCACAAAATTTTCACGCGCGGGCAAGCCTGATATTGAGCTAATTCCCCCTGAGATATTTGGAGATATGAGTATTCCGAAGTCACCTTTCTACTCCAGCCTCAAACCCGTTACAGATGAAAGTACAAGGGAATCAACTAGAGCTGCAGGTGCAAAAGCCGTGGATATGGAGTCTTACTCTGTTGCCCAATTTTGTCAGACATGGAATCTTCCGCTCCTGGCAATACGATGTATTTCGGATCGTGCCGGTGCTTCTACGCCTGAAGAATTTAAGCAGAATTACTCCCAGGCTTCTCAGACACTACAGAAGTACATGCTGAAAAATATCCTGACACGGTTGCCATAATACTCATGAACATCACTGTCATCATTCCCACCTTCAACAGAGCAGCTACTCTTGAGCGTGCCCTTCAATCGGTTTTAGACCAAACATATCCAGCTCAAGAGATCATCGTGGTCGATGATGCCTCAGTTGATAACACAGCAGAAATATTGGAAAAATATTCGTCCAAGATAAACATCATCACCAACAGCATAAATTCGGGGGTTTCATACTCTAGAAATACAGGTATTCAGATTGCCAGGAGTGAGTGGATAGCCTTTCTGGATTCAGACGATCAATGGGATCCGTATAAACTGGAAAAGCAAAAAGAATATCATGATGCTCATCCTGGGGAGTTGATCAGCCAATGTGATGAAATTTGGATTCGGAATGGTGTGAGGGTCAACCCAATGGATAAGCACGCCAAGCGAGGTGGGTGGATATTCGAGGCCTGTGTTCCCCTTTGTATTGTGAGTCCCAGCGCCGTGATCATTCATAAAAGCATTTTTGAAAATGTGGGATTATTTGATGTTAATTTTCCCGCATGTGAAGACTACGATCTCTGGCTTCGAATTGCGCCCCATTATGAGATAGGACTCCTTGATGAAAAATTGGTGACCCGCTATGGGGGTCACGAGGACCAGTTAAGTCGTAAATATTGGGGTATGGACAGATTCAGGATTACTGCAATGGAAAAACATATAGACCGCGATATAAATCCAGTCTGGACGAAAACTTTGTTGAAAGAACTTGAGTTTAAATGTGGGGTGGTGGCTGCAGGAGCAAAAAAGCGGAGCAACCTGGAGACTGCCGCTCTCTACCTTGAAAAACAACAAAACATCCAGAAAATATTGAATCCTGGAAAACGTTAATATCCCATTTGGCTATATAATTATTCTACAAGATCGTTGCGGATGCTGGCATACTTCAATGTTGAAAGAAGATTCTTATAAAAAGGTGGTTGCACCTTCTTTATATGCTCAAGGGCCGCTTCAAAATCATAATCAAAGCGTTCAACTTCCCAATGAGCAGTACCATTTTCTAATTTTAGAAACGCTACCACACCGCGTTTATCCTCATCGAAGGGGAGGCCAGTTGAACCGGGACAAAGCACTCTCAAGTTACCAAAGAGATCATGACGAGGGATGTGAGTATGTCCATGGGTAAACACGAAAGTTTTGGCCTCGACATGTTTTAATTGCTCATGATCACGCCACTTTTTCGCCTCAGCAAGACTTGGTGGCGAATCGTCTCGACCAAACCAGGCATGGGTGAATTCCACATATACGCCATTTGTATTTACAAAATGGGACATCTTCATATTGCGGATAAAATCTTTGCCCTCATCCCCAATTTGCTCAGCTGTCCATTTCTCATTGGCGACAATATCAATGCAGACTGGATCATCAGGGTCCATTCCTTCAATGGTTGGTCGCTCGTATTCCCAAATACGCTCCACAATGTAACGATCATGATTCCCGCGAATAAAAATGGTGTTGGACAGGGATTGTAGCTTATGCAGCACCTTCACAGGTGCTGAACCCAGTGAAAAATTGTCACCCAGGCAGATAATCTTATCTATATCTGGGCGTTCCTCGATGAGTCGAACCGCTTCATCCAGAGCATGAATATTCCCATGAATATCAGTAACAATGGCAAATGAGGTTGCCTTACTGTTACCCTCAGGCATGAGTCAAATCCCGGATTCGCATATGGTAATATCTACAGTGCGTGCTAACTCCTTAATATTGAGGCACAAATATCTCACTGTTGGCAGCAAAATCCAACTGCTTTTAAATGAGTGGGATATATATCATATTCTTGATTAAGAGCTTTTGAAATAGTTGCCTTCAGTAAGCCCCGCGAATATATTTGCGCCTGCATGAAACCGACATCCAAAATTAAGCCATTATATCTATACAAGGAGATTCAATGAAACAATCAAGAAACCTAATGATCTGGGTTGTAGGGCTCTTGCTGCTGACCATTCTGGGATGTGATTCTACAGATATGACCTCAGCCAAAGTTTACCTACAACAAAAAAACTATGAAAAAGCAGAAGAAATGCTGCTGGCTGCGACTGACAAAGAGCCAACGAATTCAGAACCCTCATTCCTCTTGGCAACGGAGATCTACTCCCGCACTAAAACTTGGGACAAAGTTTCTGAGTTCCTGAATAAGTCAGCCTCAATTGATGCCAAATTTGCAGAAAAGATCAAACACGCCCGCGAAAAATACTGGGTTGACAATTTTAACTTTGGTGCCAAAGGCTACAATGCCCTCATCAAAGGTGAGGCTAAAGATGAAGATGCACTTTATGCTTCTACTGAGAAAGCCTTTATAAATTGTATCTCATTAAACCCTGAAAAACCTGAAGCATATAGCACACTTGCTCAAGTCTATCTTTTCAAAGAAGAATTTGAAAAGGGCAAGGAGTATATGGTCCTTTCCGTAGAGAAGAACCCTAAAGACATAACTTCTCTGGTAAACCTGGGGCTGGTATATTTCCGCGAGGAAAGTTATGATGATGCTCTCGTTTACATGGAACGCGCTCTTGAGGTAGATCCTACAAACCTGAATGCCATCAAGCAAATCGCATTTGTTTATGATGCCAAAGGTGAGAAAGAAACTGCCGCCACTGCTTACATTAATGCCATCGAAATGGACCCAAACAGTACTGATCTCCATTACAACCTTGGTGTTCTGTATTTCCAACAGGAGAAATGGCAGGATGCTGCAAATGAGTTCATCAGAGTTACTGAAATTTCACCAGTAGAAGCTGATGCATTATTCAATGCCGGACTTGCATTTGGTCGTATGAAAAAGTTCAAAGACGGGGAGAAGTATCTTGAACTGGCTTACGAACTCACTCCTGAAAGCCTGGATGTAGTTCATGAATTGAAAATGACTTACTACCAACTTTATGGCACGAATGATAAGAAGTTCAAAGAGATGGAAGCAATCGAGAAAAGCCTTAAATAGATCTTAGTTCCATCAATCTTTAAAACCCCGCTAAACGCGGGGTTTTTTTATTTATATGACGTGCAGCAAGACTAGCAAGTTAGACATGAGCTGAAGGCTCAACACGCTTCCCCCACTTTTGCTAAAAACCCCTGGAAACGCGGGGTTTTTTGTTTCATCTCCAGCGCCACACCTTATTTTTCCAGCAATATTCCAATTCCAAACGAAAGGATTCGACTATGCGTCACATATTAATATTTGCTTTGTCCCTCTTCCTTACTGTCTCACTCAGTGCAAAGAAAAAAGGGGCTCCTCCTATGACCTCTGGTGCACCTGGGGACAGAACCTGTCATACCAGTAAATGTCACGCCGGGAATGATCTAAACTCTGGGAAGGCTGAGATTTCCATTCAAGGTCTCCCCAAGGTTTATGAGCCCAATGAAATCTATGACATCACTCTCAGTCTTCAACAGGCAGGGGCCAAAACTTTCGGTTTCGTGGCTACCGTGGCTGATGAAGATGGAAATGCACAGGGGACTTTGATTTCATTAAAGCACCAACCCACCCAACTCATTGCAGACACAAAGACCAAGTCGCGCACTTCCCGTCGCTATATTTCTCATACTCTGAAGGGCAATAAAAGATCTGAAAAGGGGAAATCCCAGATCTGGACCTTCCAGTGGCAGGCACCAGATGAGGTGGTATCGAGCTCATCCTTCTATTTTGCGTTTAATGCTGGCAACGGGAACAAGAAAAAAACCGGGGATTATATTTACACTCGCTCCGTGACAGTAGCTCCTGCAAAAAAATAATTGGTTCTTCACCATTGAAAGCCGAATCCAAGGATTCGGCTTTTTTATTTGTTCATCAAAGCTAATTTCATGGACATGATTCGTGATTTACTCAGGAGGATTACACAAGCGGGACTTATAGTCGCCGTGCTGGCTTTTGGTCAAGAAATTCCTATTGTTTCTCCCCATTTGCTACCCTTCCCTGGCATCAAAACAGGCTTATCATATTTCTCTATCAAGCCGACTCAGAACATGGAAGTCACTTCTGTACCTGGAGGCTGGACTATCGCAGATACTCTACGGGGCGTTCTTGCTTCCGTGGATTTAGAAATTTTGCGCTACCGTTGGTGGGATCATTTCCAGCCAGCATCAAAATTTGATGCCTACTCCAGCTTGCATTATACCATTCGCAATCAGATTGGAAATATCAATCTTCCCTCAGGATATCCATCTGCTCTGGAAGTGAATGGTACAGATATATCAACGTTCACCATGAATATGCTGATTCGTGGGTTTTCACTGGGTAACTATTTTGTCTACGATTATAGCCGGAGAGGAAGTCTTCATGCACAGATTGGTTTGGGGCTTTCTCACCTCACTTTATACAAAAACTCTAAGGGTGTCCGTGTTCTGGAATCAAATGGCTATCACGTCAGTTTTGGAATTGGCTGGAAGACCACCCTCTTTGGTCGTTTGGGAAAACGATTTCGTGTAGGTGTTGATCTGGGTTATACATTGGAAGGTTTTGATCTAGCTGATCAAGGAGAAAGCTTAATTTTACCAGGTGGTGGAACGGGGGCAGTTTCACCCATTCAGTCACTTTCACTCAGTACACCTGATTTAAATGTGACATTGGAACTTGGGGAGGTATTCTTTGGAGCTTATACGCCCTTCCGTGACCCCTTCAAATTAGGATTGCTCAACATCAGTACAGGATTTGGGCTCCTCACCCTTAAAACAGGCGTCTCCATTCACTATGATTCTGTTGGAACCGAATTGAGCATTCCATTCACATCCTCCATTAGTCAAAACTATGATCTTCAAATCTTTAAATACAACTGGCCATTCCACTTCATTCGTCAGGCTAATATTGATGTATTTAGCGGTATAGGTGTGCGTCTCTGGAAAATGGCAACCCCAACCACACTCCCCTCAGGGTGGGCTCGTAGCCTATCTGATGGTAGCAGCACTTTTAATAATTTGACCTTTTCTCCCCGAGTTTATGATATCTATCTTGATCACGAAATTATATATCCATTGGGACCAAAATTATTCACAAGAATTCGAGGCGGGACTGGATTTGCCACCATGACTTTGTACGAAAACGAGGGTTTGAACAGATTAATCGATGCCAGTGGTCTCACCTGGCATATTGGATCAGGGGTAGGTTATACTATCAAAGGAGACGGGAGCTCAAGGGTAACATTCGGGATTAATCTGGAATATGTGCATCAAGCCTTTGAGATTGACATGAGTGCATCAAATCTCTCTGCCGTGGATCCAAGTGAACTTATCCCCATTAAATATATCGATCTGAGTCAACCTCTTGTCTCGCTGAATATTGGTTTGATATTCGGCGGATACCCAAATGCTGCAATGAAAGCCTTCGAAGCATTTAAGGACAAACACTTTACCAGTTCCCTCGAATTGATGCACGACCTCCTGCAGTTCTCACCAAATCATCACAATAAGGACGCGGTGCTAATACAAAAGCAGCTGGTAGAGGATTCCCTGGTAACCAGATACTACCGTGATGTCCGTACCATTCTTTCACAGGGCAAAATTGGAGATGCCCATGCGCTCATTCAACAGGGTGAAGTACCACCCAGTCAAGCTGTTCAAAGAGCAGTCCAGAATATGGAAGTGGAAATTACAGATCGTGCATTGGAAGGTGTATCAGAGGCATTGAAGATGCTGGATTATGAACTGGCCGAAGATCTCATTCTGCTTGCACTTAAAAGTGATCCCTCCTCCTACGCCATTGCCAAAGTTCTCCTCGCTCGGTCATACATCATTCGAGCTACCGTTTTATATCAATCTGGTGTCTATGGTCGAAGCTTATATTGGCTCAAACAGGCCGACGGGCTTACTGATCGATACAGAATGGTAACAGCTGAGCTTCGCCAGAAGGTTGGAGATGGGCGTCTTGATGACGCCAATGAAGGCATACTGAAAGAAGACCGCCAAATGGTGTATGAATCCATGAAGGACGCCAAGAATCTGAATCCTGTGTTATCTGAAATTGTAGATGAACATTTGAAGGATTTAGAACGGGCTATTCAATATGCCGATGAGCAGCAGATCGCCCCCATGAAGCGCATGGCTCTGGATAACTTGATGGATGATGTTGAAAATCTGAATCCCGAAAATTTTATTCCTAAGCTGGGTATGAAGGGATCACTCATCATCCGATATATTGGTCCCCCTGAACGGAAATTTAAGGAGGGTGAATACGAGCTTTACGTTTATCCTAAATCCAAATCCGTCGAGATCTGGTTGTATTTGAAAGATGGAAGTATTGAGAAAATAGAATATCAGAACAAGCAGAAGAAATAGCTAGATCAGGTGGTGACCTTTTAACCCCTGATACACTTCTTGAATAACAACTTTTGAAATACCCCAGGCAGGAACTGCTAGAAACATCCCCAACACCCCAATTTGTGAGCCGACCAGGATAAGTAAAATCACTGTGAGTGGGTGCATTTCCATGGATCCAGAAACCACAATGGGTGAGATGATATTGTTGTCGATCATTTGGACGATGAGAAACATACCAATGATATGTAGAATAAAGTAAAAATGTGAAGCCGCCACCGGATCACCAAGGTTATTAAATAAACTCACGATAATAGCCGGTACCATGCCCATAAATGGTCCCACAAAGGGAATCATATTGGCCATGCCGGCAATGGTGCTAATGAGCAGAACCCCTGAAATATTGGTATCAAAAATCCAGTTTAACAAGCTGAGGCCAATAAAGGACTGTATGGCTACACCTAATGCAGCCAACAACTGACCACGCAGAAAATTAGTCAACTGCCGTTTGGTTTTGTAAGTAATATTCAAAGACATTTCAAAATATCGATTGGGTACCATCCCGATCAACTGTTTGGTCATACGTTTCCCATCTACGAGAAAAAACATGGTTATAATCAGGATGAAAATGATGGTAGCAAGAGTGTCCAGGGCTCCTGCAAGGACGGAACCGAGTTGGCCAAAGAATTGAGATGAAAGGCTGGTGATGAGATCTAAATCCAACTGAAATCCAGGTATATATTCGGCAATTCTGGAGTTTATATCTCCCATGACCGAATTGAGGGATTCGGTTGCTGAGTTTTCCTGAATAACATCTTTGATGCGGCTGACTTCATTAAGTAAGGTAGGAATACCTTTAATCACTCCCAGCGCTACCATACCAAATATTCCACCAAACATCAACAAGGTGCCGTAGATTCGCCTTAATCCAGAAGATTCCAGCCGATCTACCAGGGGATTGAATACGGCTGTAAGTATAGCTGCGATGACAATAAGAAATAAGGCATCAACAACCAGAGGAAAAGCCTTGTAAGCACCTGCTAGAACCAAAACAAGTATAAAGAAGTAAACCAGAGTTTTAAAGAAACTCTGGAAAAATAATCGCACTGACTGGGGTGCGATGGTGACTGAATCGGTGTTACTCATTTGCCCCAGATTCTAAAACGGATTCAAGTTTCCGAGACACTTTGACCAGCTCACCATTGGTACTTCGTAATCGAACAGCCAAAACTTCAGAGAGCGCTAATAGAATCTTACCACCCAGTGCTGGTTTTGTCTTCAAAATATCCATGAGATCAGGTCGGTAAAACCCAATAATAGTGCTATTCTCAATAGCTGTTGCAGCAGCAGTTCTTGGAGATTCATCAAGCAAAGCTATCTCACCAAAGAAATCACCATCACTCAGTTTTGAAAGTTGTTTAGGAGCTTGTTGAGGGATGTCTAAAAAGATGCCAACGCTCCCCTCAATGATGATATACATGCCACTCCCGGGATCACCCTGCTTAAAGACAGGTTCCCCTGGGGCATAATTCCGAATATGCACGGCATTCTCGACAATTTTTATTTCCTGCCACGATAAGCGGCTGAACACATTGACTTGAGAAAGCGCCATTTGAGCCTGGCTACGTTTTGGCTTCAACTTGTCCTTAAAACTCTCAAATAGTGGATAGGAGATATTAGCTTTTTCTTTCATTTATGCCTTCCGATCATCACTGGACATTTCTACTGCAGGATGAGATCAACGAGTGTTATTACGTCCTGAATATTTGGTTGACCATCGTCATTTACATCCGCAGCACATAATTCCACATCATTGGCAGGGGCACCATTCCCAAGAATTATGGCCACGAGCCGAACCAGATCAGTGACATCGATAATGCCACTATCATCGATATCTCCTGGATCACATTCAGCCAGTGAATTTAGTTCAATACTATAGCTGGCTCCATAAGTAGTCCCTGTTATTTGAGTGACCACAGGAATCAGGGCCGCCATCGTAGCATCCCTGACATCCAATACGATTGAACCATCGTTACTGCCATCCAAATCTATGGAGCCCCAATCAACCGTATTATCATCCTGTCGAATAGCCCACATCGCGGACATTTCCACGCCATCCTGACCGTCAAACTCGATCTCCAGGCCAAGTTGATTAGAGGTATTCAAACGGATCATTCTTGATCCTAAATTCTCGATCCCGGTCACACTTGAAGATACCGGATAGCTATTATGTGTGGATGTTAATGTGGCTGTTGGATACCCATTGACTCCAGCATCATCATAGCCGAACTGACTGATTCCATCGACTATTACTGCACGAGAGCCTGTGAAAAAATTCCAGACTACATATTCAGCAAAAGCCTCTGGGAGTGAGCTACCATATTGGGTTAATGCCTGTGCATAGCTAGTCATAACATTCTGGGTTGTATGGGTTTGACGCCAGTCCCAGAAATATTCCAGGATAGGAGCTGTAGTATATGAATTTGCATCAAACCTTTGATGCATGAAATCCTCCCAGGCATAATCTTCATATGAACCCGTACCGCCATGATCAAGACCCCAATGTGGATGTGAGTAAGGGTCGCCAGAGCCCATAAAATTGAGCATGGAATCATTGACATAGTTGTAGACAAACTCTTCAGCCCAGGTAGCATCCAATTCCACCCAGCCATCTTCTGACCAACTGGACTCCGAACGCTGACTTGCATGCTTGAATTCATGGGCACAGGTTACCTTCATGGCACCCTTGACGTTACCTTCTGGATCCTGATTGGCCCCAAAGCCAACGTACGAATTATGCAATACCAGGCGTGTAAGTTCTGTAGCACCAACATCAAGACCGCTGGTTGTACAATATCCATAGGGACCCATGCTTTCGAAGGAGACATTATAGAAGCCATCACCGCCAGCGTGATTTGGTCCAGCAAATCCAGCACTGTCGACTTCCTGAGCCCAGGTATAATCCAGATAAGTGGCTGCCCATTCAACAAAATCGGGGACACCACTGGCATCTGAATCTGTAGCTGGAACTGCGTCTATCCCTGTGGTGGCGTAGTTAAAAGAAAAGTGACCTCCTGGACTGAAAAAGGTCTCACGCAGTCCATCAACACTTGGTAGCAGGAGTCCTTCAATAATATCGATAGTGGTTTGAGACAGCTGAGGTTGCAAAGCTTCATACTCAATTAAAATGGGGGTTCCACATTTAATTGTTCCAATTTCAATTTCCTGAAATCGAGGATCAAGGAGCTCAGGTTCAAGCATTGCATAAACCTTATTCAAAATTCTCTCATCCTGAGTCAACTCACCGCGTTCAAAGGCCTCCTCGATCGCAGTCAACGTGGTCGAGGCTAAAAGATTTCCTGTGACCAGCAATGAGATAATAATTAATAATCTATTTAACATTTATAGCTCCTAAGTAATAGTCCATTTTAGAACTGCAAGATAACCTGACCTGTTGTGAAGTCAAAATATTTGAGATCACGAAAGATTGACGATCACTTATTTTTGAGCAGTCAAACATGTCCAAATTGATAGGATGTCTGTTTCCCCATGGATCAAAAGTGTTATTTCTTTAGGCGTTTTAAAACCACGGCCCTGGGGAATTTACCAAATTGAGCTTTGCTATAGCTGCCATCTCGCTCCACCCAGAGCATGAATTGTGTCCCTTCGTTTGCGATGACATCCATGAGGATATCATTTTCATCCATGACCCTGTCCCCCTCTAGATAGTGAAGATCAGTCTGGATTAATACCTGCTGGGGGGCGAGTTTGATTTCAGGATGTGGGTGAGTTACAGAATAGCGGGTGGCTTTGGCATTCCATATTTCACCATCAATATATACCTTCAGAATTCTTGGGAAAAAGCCAGGGGTATTGGCTTTGGATGCCAGGAAATGCGTTGCCGAAAAAACCGTAAGTGCATCGGCTGGAAAGGATCTGAGTTCACCATTTGAATATTGCACATTCAGACCATCATCTGACCGAATTGCTTCCAGTAGAAAATTCATGGAGCCCTCGGAGACCTTTTTTGACCAGAATAGGGGTTCATAGCTCTCTTTATTAAAATGAACTCGGTAAATATTATGAATGGGATGGAAGTAGGCGATAAACGGTTTAAGCTGATTATTGTAAGTGATCTGAATCGTACTATCCAGCTCCTCCCAGGTCAACGTCATATTCAGCAGAGCAATACCCATATAAGAAGCCTCATAGGGGATAACTGTTTTCTCACCTGCAAAGCCGCCTGAGTTGAGACCCATCATGAGTAGAACAGCCATAAGAAATCGTGTGGAAGGCTTCACAAACTCGATTCCTCTCATTTCCAGGATACCTTGCCAATCAGGCCTGAGATACCCATGATGGGGATGTAGAGGGGCTGGAGCATGAACCACAACGGAAACACTCCAACATCAGATAATCGATTCATTTTTTGAAGACCAATTAAAACAATGATGATTTCTATGCAAAATTTTATCCCGACAATCGATAAGAACAAAGGAGATAACTGCAGACTCATTAATTGCAGCAGAATTGCTGTATTTAAAACAAAAGCTGACGCGAGAAATACAAAGAAGAGTGGATCTTTGCGATGGAGTCCTCGCGAATCAGACGCCCATCGTTTTCGCTGTCGATAAAAAGCACTTATAGACTCTGATGGAGCAGTCGTCACAAAGCTTTTGGGATTCCAGGAGAATTTTGCCTTGACACCTCTAAGCTTGCCAATCTTTTGAACGAGGTAAAAGTCATCGCCAATACTCTGGTTTGGATCTCCAGTAAATCCACCAATTGTAGTAAAATGAACCCTTTTAAAGGCCAGGTTCTGTCCAGACCCACTCCAGGCTTTCCCATGCTGCAACATACCAGCGTTGGTCATCATGATTCCCAAAAAGTCTAAAGCCTGATAAATAGCAAAAACGGATCTCTTTCTAACGCTGGAGAAACCAACGACGATTCCTGTGTCCTCGTCAAACTCTGATACTATGGAGCTTATCCAATCAGGACCCATACGGCAGTCTGCATCTGTCTCAATGAGTAGGGATGCTGTCGTGTTTTTAATGCATTGGGTGAGTGCATTTTTCTTGCCCGTCATCTCTGAAGACTCTTCTACAATACGAACCGCAGTAAATTGAGAATGTGCTTTACTGAACTTGTGAATGATACTCCAGGTATCATCGATTGAGCGATCATCCGCGATAATAAAGGAATGATCTCCGGCATAATTTTGAGCAAGGAGATTATCAAGGAGCTCTGGAAGGTTGGGTGCCTCATCACGGGCTGCCACGATGACAGCAACTCTGGGCAAATTACTTGACTGATGTGTCGGTCTTGCTTTTCGAAGACCCAGGATCATGATAATCACAAATGTGAAATAAGGAATAGCCCCGAGAATCAGCAGAAATCCTATAAAGAGGGACATTGATTTTAGAGTATAAAAAATCCAGCAACAATGAAGTAGACAACGACACCAAGGATATCAACACTGGTTGTAACAAAGGGGCCGGTTGCAACGGCTGGATCCAGGTTAATCCGATGAAGCAGAACAGGAACCAGAGCACCTACAAAGGCTGCCGTTGCCATGGATAGAATAATGCCCAGTCCAACGGTCACACCTAATTCAATTGAGGTCATCACACCAATGTCCATATAGCCAATAGAACTTAGCAAATAGCCAGCGCCACCCAGGAGCAATCCGTAAAGTCCACCCAGTAGAAAACCTACCTGCAATTCTTTAAACACCAGCTTCAGCGCATTCGTGGTTGAAACACGTCCTGTGGCAATTCCACGGACTATAATCGTTGCTGTCTGAGTTCCTACATTACCAGCCATACCAATAATTATGGGTAAAAATGCCATCAGGGCTAGCACCTGTCCCAGCGTATCCTCGTAGGTTGTAATAATACTGGCTACCAGCATACCACCCATCCAACTGGCAAACAGCCAGGGCACACGCGTCTTGGCGTTTGAGAGTACGCTTTTCATGAGAATATCGCGGTCACGACCGGCTCCAGCCATTTGCAGGAAGTCTTCTGTGGCTTCTTCACGAATGACATCGATGACATCATCGACAGTAATGATACCCATGAGTTTATTCGCTTCATCCACAACGGGAACAGCCAGAATATTGTAACGCGAAACGATCTGAGCTACTTCTTCCTGATCCGTCAAGGGATTCACAGAATGGACCCGAGTGATCATCATCTCGCTCAGCTTCTTCTTTGGTTTAGAGGTAATCAAATCACGTAAAGATATGACGCCCACAAGATGTTGACGATCATCCACCACATAGAGGTAGAATACCATCTCCTGTTCATCCTGATTCTGAATAGAAGCAATGGCCTCCCCTACCGGAATATCTTCGTGGAGAGCAAAAACATCTGGAATCATCAAACCACCAGCCGAGTTTTCAGGATACGCCATAAGCGATTCAATCTCTTCCGACTCACTGGATTTCAGACGATTCAGAATGTCTTCTGCTAACTCCTCCGGGAGTAATTGCAGGATATCGGCTTCATCATCTGGTGACATTGCCTTCATGAGCAGCATGGTTTTTTCGATGGGAAGTTCTGTAATCAACTCTTCGATGAGGTGCTCGTCCATCTCGGACATAACCGCTGCCGCGTGATCTACGTCAGCAATGGTTAGAAAAGCTTCATTACGCTCTTCTGGACTGATGTGGCGAAATATCAGAGCCAATTCAGCGGCGTGCATCTTGGCCAGCATATTCTCAAGATTGCTCTTGGCATGGCGACGAATCAGGCGTCTTACGGTGTCAATATGGAGGTGGAGATCTTTCATTTCAGTGCGTTGAAATTAAGCGGGATTGAAGTTTAAAGAAGGAGGAAAACGAGGAAAAATGGGATTGATGATTTTTTGCCACTTCTAAATGACCCCTTTTTTTCTGCATCATAACACATTCATTCTTTATTCCCTCAGGCCTCCCTTTCAACTATGTTCAGACGATGAGAAGAAGTAGCACAATATATCTGGATCATGCTTCGGGAACCAATCTGCTCCCAGAAGTAAAACGCCGTATCTCGGAATGGCTCGATTCAGATGTGGCAAATCCCTCAAGCATACATCAGGAAGGTCGTCGCTCGGCCGCAGATCTCGATGAGGCTCGTACGAGTATAGCAGAGGTGTTGGGATGCAAACCCAGCGAAATTCTGTTTACATCAGGAGCTACTGAAGCCAACAACCTGGCCATTATGGGAACGGCAGAAGCACTCAGGGATAAAGGTCTACATATCATCACCTGCGTAACTGAACATCCCTCAGTTTTAGAGAGCCATAAAACTCTTGAGAAAAATGGATTTCAGGTCACCTATCTCAAAGGCGATAAAAACGGCGATGTTGACCCTGAGGAATTTAGAGCCAGTATAACAGATGACACCATTCTGGCCAGTTTCATGTGGGTAAACAACGAGACCGGACTCATGCATCCCATTGAAGAACTTGCTGCAATAGCCCGCGACCGGGGAATCAGATTCCATTGTGATGCCGTACAGGCATTTGGTCATATCCCGATGCAGATGCAAAACTCGGGGATAGACTCGTTAGCTCTTTCGGGTCACAAACTTGGAGCCCCGGCAGGAATAGGTGTCCTCTATCTGAGAAAAGGGCGCGCTATCTCTAGAAAGAGTTTTGGTGGAAGTCAGGAGCAAAATGTGCGAGCAGGTACTCAGAACCATATAGGTGCAGCAGCACTGGCCACGGCCATTCAATACCATACTACACATCTAGATGTAAATACTAAAAAGTATGTAGAGCTATCAGACCACATTCAAAATCAGCTGAAAACGTTGCCAGGAATCCAGATCAATCGGCAGGGTAAACAATACACACCCAACATATTAAGCTGCTCATTTAGACATCTTGATGGTGAAGCACTTTTTATAAGACTGGATATGCAAAATATTGCTGTATCAAATGGGGCTGCATGCAGCACTGGCTCACAGGCACCATCACACGTGTTGACTGCCCTGGGATTTGATGAAAATCTAGCCCAGGCGAGCTTACGCATTTCCATGGGAATAGAATCAAGCAGACATGAAATAGATGACTTCTGCGGAGAACTCAAGCAGATCGTCACTTCAATATATAGAGATTCAAAATAGTGGCATCAAGAGGTAAAAAAGTCGTCATCGCCATGAGTGGCGGTGTGGACAGTTCCCTGGCAGCCAGATTATTGGTGGATCAGGGTTACGATGTTATAGGTGTCACCATGAAGCTTTGGGGCTATATCGACACCGGCGGACGACCTACCCACGATAGTAACTGCTGTTCACTGGATGATATCAACAATGCCAAAGCTGAGTGTGCATCATTGGGTATCCCCCACTATACGCTGGATATGTCAGCAGAATTCAAAGAGATTGTGATTCAGAATTTTGTATCTGAATACAAGGCTGGCAGAACACCCAATCCATGTATCATATGCAACACTGAAATCAAATGGCATGCACTTCTTAACAAGCTTGATGATCTGGGGGTTCAATATCTGGCAACTGGACACTATGCCAGGAAAGTAAAGCACGAAGCCTCTGGGAAATGGGTAGTAGGTCGAGGCAAGGATCAAGCTAAAGATCAAGCATATGTGCTCTGGGGTATTCGTCCTGAGGAGCTTGATCGAACTCTTTTCCCTCTGGGAGATCTCTCCAAGCAGGAAGTTCGTAAACAAGCTGCCAAAGCTGACATGAGAACCGCTGAAACTCCAGAAAGCATGGAAATCTGTTTTGTGCCGGACAATGACTATAGACGGTTCCTTTCCGAACAGTATCCCGAAGTTATTGAGGCTGCCCCCAAGGGGGAATTTGTTAACTCCCAGGGTGAGGTCATTGGTGAGCATCAGGGGATTCACAACTACACGGTAGGTCAACGTAAAGGTTTAGGCCTGGCTACTGGCGAACGTATCTTTGTAAACAAGATTGATGTTGAATCCAACACGGTTCATGTTGGGAGTAAAGCAGATGCAGAAGCAACCAACTTCACCGTGAATTCATGTAACTGGCTCATCCCTGAAGCATTCATTTTCGACCAAAAGCTTGATGTCCAGATTCGCTATAATCATGCGGCCAAGCCCGCCAGGATTTCACGCATATCAGACGATGAGGTACAAGTCATCTTTGAGACGCCGGAAAACGCAATTACTCCGGGACAATCTGCTGTCTTTTTCCATGGTGACGCTGTGGTTGGCGGTGGTATCATTAATTCAGTTTAAAGATTGAATTCCGTACCACTTCATTATAAGTCTCTTAAATTGAAACACGATAAACTTGGATGGAAACGAATATGTCTCAAGAATTAGCAGTAGTGATCATGGCAGCGGGAAAGGGTACCCGTATGAAGCGGGATGATATCCCCAAGGTTTGCAATCTCATCTTAAATAAGCCATTGATCCAGTATGTTGTGGATCAGGCCAAGAGTTTATCTGCCACAAAAATTATCTGCATCGTTGGACATAAGCAGGAAATTGTGCGAGAAGTGTTAAAAGATGAACCTGTCCTTTTTGCTGAACAGCTCGAACAATTGGGGACCGGTCATGCCGTCCTTCAAACTGCTGAACTTCTCACTGATTTCGACGGCGATGTTATCGTTTTATCTGGAGATGTCCCCCTGTTAAAAGAGAGTACGCTTCGTGCCTTACTGGCTAAACATCACTCTGGCAATTTTGTGGCAACTGTACTGACTGCCATAGCAGAAAATCCTACTGGATATGGACGGGTTGTTCGCACCAAGGAAGATTACTTCGATCAGGTCGTGGAACACAAGGATGCGACTGAAAAACAACTTAGCATCGCTGAAATTAATTCTGGCATCTATGTCTTTGATGGCCAAAAACTCTTCGCTGAATTAATCAAAGTGGGGAACAGCAACGCTCAGGGCGAATATTATCTCCCTGATGTCCTTCCCCTTCTTCAAAAGGCAGGTGCAAAGGTAGGGGTTGAAATCTGCGAAACTTTTTCTGAAATTCAGGGTATCAACACTGTAGACGAATTAAAAACAGTGGAAGCGAAGATTTTAGCCTCGCAGGAGTGACCCATGAACGTTGTTAGAAGACCATATATTACTGCCATATTTATCATATTTCTGATATTACCCCTATTGGTTCAAGCGCAATTCAAAGCCGAAATTCCAAACATTCCCGGTCTAAATACTCGAACTGTACATGGCTCTCCGTCCTTTTTTGGAATCGATCTGTCCAAGATCAATTTTCAACACAGCTACTCAATGCAAGTAAGCTCTTTTGGCAATGATGCTGTAGCCATGGGCCTCCTCAAAACAAGTTTCGAGTATAGCATTAATCCACAGATAAGTTTTCAAGGATCTGTTGGTCTTATGCACTCGCCTTTTTCAAGCATTACGCCAATGAATGAGCAGTATTCATTTCTAAATGGTTTCAGTGCTGATAACATTTTCTATAGTGGTGAAGTCACGTATAAACCCAAAGAAAATATGTCATTCCAGATTGGGTTTAGCAGAATGCCGGCAAACACCTATAATCGATATTACTCACCCACCCCTTACAGACGATTGGGATACTAATTTTTCATGGCAAAAGTCCTTAACAGCAAATCTTCCAAACAGTCTAGACGAGCAACCAAAAAAAATCGCAAAAAACGACCAGCCCAATCTGCTGATATGCTGGTAAATGTGTTGATGCTGGCACTTTCAGTGCTGGTGCTGACTTTTATCTGGTCATTTTGGAATCGTCACACAAATAACCGAAATGTGGCTGAAGAGATGCGCTACTATGCTGAGATTCCTGATGAAGCCACCCCTGAGACTCTGATTGCTAAGCAAAAGTATACCAAGGTCAGTGTTGAAATCCTCAATGGGTGTGGTATCGGTGGTGTTGCAGCCCTTTATAAAGACATCGTACATGAAAAGACTTTTGACGTTTTAAATACGGAGAATGCTGCTCATTTTCACTATGAAAACACACTCATTATTGCCAGAACCGATAATATCGACACAGCCTTCAAGCTCGCCGAAGAATTGGGTATCAGTCGTGAACATGTCAGCCTCGAGACCGATGCCAGTCTTTCTGTGGATATCACCATGATAATTGGTCACGACTATAAGTCGATACCAGCCTATAAAGAGAAAAAGTCGTAAGTATTGCCCTTGTGCTCCTTAGCCCAGCCCTCAATAATCAAAAAATTGAAATGATCTATGCCTGATAATTACTCAGATTCAAAGCAACTCGCTTTTAAGATCGGTGAACTCGCCCTTCAAAAAAAAGCAAATCGTGTAAAAATACTGGATGTACACAAAATTACCTCAATGACCGATTTTTTTGTGATCTGCTCCGGTAACTCAGATGTTCAGGTGAAGGCAATCATTGATCATATAGAGGATGAGATAGCAGAGGTGGAGCGCCCCTTTAACAAGGAAGGTTATGATACACGTGAATGGGTCCTCCTTGATTACATCAATGTTGTCGTCCATGTTTTCCATGAAGCCAGTCGAGATTTTTATGACCTCGAGCGCCTCTGGATCGATGCTGAGATCACCGAACTCAGTGAAGATGAGAATGCCCCCAATGCAGATACGCCCCTCTTCGATAACCTATAAGAATTGATTGAATCCAAATATGTTTGAATACTTAACATCGCAGCTCACTGCTAGACTAGAGGAATTGGGCTGGCCAACGGATCGACTCCAGCTATCACGACCCAAAAAAGCTGAAAATGGGGATTGGGCCTGCAATATAGCCATGGCTCTGGCGCGTGATTTGAAACGAGCACCCATGCAGATTGCAGAAGAGCTCATGGATGGCCTATCTTTGGATTCAAGTATTGTTGAAAAATTTGAAATTTTGAATCCCGGCTTTATTAATTTTTTCCAATCAGCTGACTATCTCACTGCCCAGGTTCGCAACATCCTCAAAGAAAAAGATGAGTATGGAAAAGGTGATTTTGGAAATGGTAAAACTGCTCAGGTTGAGTTTGTCAGTGCCAATCCCACAGGTCCGCTCACAGTTGGACATGGGCGACAGACTGTTCTAGGCGATACTCTGGCCAATATTTTAAGCTGGTCAGGATACGATGTCACCCGGGAGTATTATTTTAACAATGCGGGTCGTCAAATGCGTCTTCTCGGTGAATCCCTGAAGGCACGCTATATGGAATTGAAGGGTGAGTCTATCACCCTACCTGATGGTGGTTACGAAGGGGCTTACCTGATTGATGTGGCTAAGGCTCTCATGTCTGAGCAACCAGATCTGACTGATTCAGATGAGATTGATATTTTTAAGACCTATGCGGAAGAATCGATTTTTGCCATCATCAAATCCAGTCTGGAACGAATCGGCGTGGTCCATGATGTGTTCTATAATGAACGCTCACTTTATGAAGCTGGGAAAATTGATGAAGTATTGGACATCCTGCGCGAGAAGGGCTTACTCTACGACAAGGATGGGGCAACCTGGTTTAAAACCAGTGAATTGGGTATTGAGCAAGATCGTGTATTGGTGAAATCAAGTGGTGAGCCGACTTATCGGCTGCCGGATATTGCTTACCATCGCGAAAAAGTCGCGCGGGGATTTGATCTGATTGTCGATATTTTTGGGGCTGATCATATCGATGCCTATCCTGATGTACTCTCAGCCTTAAAAGTAATGGGCTTGAAGCATGAGCATATCCAAGTGGTTATCCATCAATTTGTCACCCTTCTGCGTTCTGGTGAGGTTGTCAAAATGTCCACCAGAAAAGCAAATTTTGTGACTTTGGACGAGCTTATTGATGAAGTGGGTACTGATGTGGTCCGCTATTTCTACATTATGCGCAGCGCTTCCAGCCATCTCAATTTTGATCTCGATCTGGCCAAGCGCCAGACTGAAGAAAATCCGGTTTTCTATCTACAATACGCCCACGCCAGAATTTCGAGCATTTTTAGACGTGCCCAGGAACGGGGTTTGGTTTCAGATACCGAGAACGCTGATTTATCTCTTCTGAATGAGGAGTTTACGGTTGCGCTGATCAATAAGACTCTTGAATTTTCCGAAGTCATTGATCACTGTCGTCGTGCCCTTGAGGTACACCACTTACCCAGCTATCTCTTCGACCTGGCTACAGCCCTACATAAGTTTTACACGGAGTATAAGGTGATTGATCTTGACGCACCCGAGTTGTCCAAGGCCAGATTAGCCCTGCTTGAAGCAGTTCAAATCACGTTGAGAAATGGTCTACGTATATTGGGAATCTCAGCGCCAGAACAGATGTAAACCAGAAATTTATAATTTATTAGAATTAAAAAAGGCTGCTTTTCAGGCAGCCTTTTTTTTCATCCATTGGAAAAATAATTTTAGCCTTCCTGGAGAAACTCGTTTTCGTATTCTGTTTCAAGATCATGTTTGTGACGTAGTTCTTCGTCTGCCATCATCTGAAAAAAGGTATTCAACTTTTTATCAAAGTGGAAATGATCTGCTAAATCCTGATACATACGAGCTGTTTTATCTTCACGTTTGGCAGCCAGAATGATGATCTCCTGAATCGTCATGTTGTCCTTCAGTACGGGGTCCATCAAATAATCCGTAATTTTCAGATCAGCTGGTGGAAGCTCAAGGTAATTTTCGATTTCAAAATTTTTCAGAGAGACTTTATGGACAGTCTCCATATCGACGAGTTCTTGAAATTTCTGGCGGGAGGTATCGTCTTTGGCCTGATCTCTGGCAAGGGTATATAGATCAATGGCCTGCTGTTCTTGATTAATGCACATTTCAACAATATTATCCATATCCATTGACCTGATTTGATCTTTTAGGTTCATGTTGAACTCCCTACCTTGGCTTTCAAATATTCATTTATCGCAATGGCTGATTTTCGACCTGCACCCATGGCTAAAATAACAGTGGCTCCACCACTAACAATATCTCCTCCAGCAAACACCCCATCCATAGAGGTTCTACCATCTTCATCAGCAACAATATTGCCCCATTTGTTGGTTTCTATTTCCGGTGTGGTCTGTGAGATCAATGGGTTCGATCCATTTCCTACTGCAATAACCACCATATCCACATCCATGACGAATTCGGAACCTTCCATAGGTACTGGACGGCGACGACCAGATTCATCGGGCTCACCTAGCTCCATGCGAAGACATTTGGCGGCTACCACACTCCCCTGATCATCACTGATGAACTCAATGGGATTAACCAAGTTCATAAATTTAACGCCTTCTTCCTTGGCGTGATGAATCTCTTCATTTCTGGCAGGCATTTCCTCTTCAGAACGACGATATACAATGGAAGCCTCATCAGCACCAAGACGCTTGGCAGTTCTGACGGCATCCATGGCCGTATTTCCACCACCAACTATAATGGCATGTTTTGCGCGATAAAGTGGTGTATCCCATTCTGGAAATTCATAACCACGCATGAGATTTGAGCGGGTTAAAAATTCATTGGCTGAATAAACTCCATTCAGGTTTTCACCCGGGATATTCATAAAACGTGGTAAGCCGGCACCCAAACCCAGGAAGACGGCATCAAAACCTTCATCTGCCATGAGTTCCTGTATGGTCATGGTACGGCCAACAATAAAGTTCTTTACAAATTTTACACCCATTGCTTCGAGTGTAGCTACTTCCTCACGCAGAATGGATTTAGGGAGTCGAAATTCAGGAATACCGTATACCAGCACACCACCAAACTCATGCAAAGCTTCAAAGACGGTGACTTCGTGACCTTCCTTAATAAGATCACTTGCCACGGCGAGGCCAGCAGGTCCCGAGCCAACAATGGCTATTTTTTGTCCTGTCGATTTTGGTTTTTCGAAACTCTCTACCGAACCGTTCCCATGTTGCATGGCATAATCAGCCACAAATCGCTCAAGGCGGCCAATGGCAACAGGTTCAAAGCGTTTCCCCATGACACAGACTTCTTCACACTGGGTTTCCTGAGGACATACGCGACCACAGATGGCAGGGAGCGAATTATCTTCTTTAATTTTTTTAGCAGCACCGATAAAATCCTCTTTGCAGATCAACTGAATGAAATCAGGGATTTTGATGTTGACCGGGCAGCCATCCATACAGGTAGGACTCTTACATTCGATACAACGCTGTGCTTCAACGACAGCCTGTTCTGGTCTAAGACCTAGATTTACTTCAAGAAAATTTGTGCTTCTGAGACCTGCATCCTGTTCTGGCATATCCTGACGAGGGATAATCATACGTTCCTTCATGGGAACCGTATTAAATGATTGGGGACGCTCACGTTTCATGCGGAGACCTCCTCTTTCATTTGCTCAGCTTTCATCTTTTTCATCTGTCGCTCCAGGAAACATTTATGAGATTCTTCTTCCTGTTTCTTGTACATTTTCTGGCGGCTACCCAATTCTTTAAAATCGACTTGATGGCCATCAAATTCTGGTCCATCAACACAGACAAAGACCGTTTTGCCACCGACGGTAGCTCGACAGGCACCACACATACCGGTACCATCAACCATGATGGCATTTAAGCTGACCATGGTGGGAATACCTATTTCTTTAGTCTGATTGGACACTGCAGCCATCATGGGGAGCGGCCCAATAGCAACGATCATATCAGGTTTGATACCTTCATCAATGAGATCCTGTAATACATCGGTGACTAACCCATGACGTCCAGCAGAGCCATCATCCGTAGAAATCCTCACCTCATCTACCACTTCAGCCATTTTATCCTCAGCGATTATTAAGTCTTTATTGCGGGCACCAATAATTGAAATCACTCTGTTACCAGCGGCTTTTCCGGCAGCTGCAATGGGAAGCGCTTCGGCGGTACCGACGCCACCACTCATACAGACCAGGGTGCCCCAATTCTCAATGTGGGTGGGTAGGCCCAGAGGACCCACCAGGTCTTGCAAAGAGTCACCTGTTTCAAGTGTATTTAAATGAGCACTCGTTTTCCCCAAGCCCTGGACAATGATATTAATCCAACCCTCTTCAGCATTTGAGTCGGCAATAGTAATCGGGATACGTTCACCTTTATCATGAACACGTAAAATAATGAACTGACCAGCCTGACGCTTTTTAGCGATGTGAGGTGCTTCCAGAATGAAACTTTTCACATTGGGTGCAATGAACTCAGCCTTAATAATTTTATACATTTCTCACTCCTGTTTTCAATCCCTGCTTGAGGCAAGCTTTGTGCCATATTATGTATTATGGCTAGATGATTTTTAGATTGATAACTGAAGGAGTGGCTTGAGTATTAAAAGAAGAGGGGTACCCAAAACTTGAGTACCCCTCTGGTAATTCGTTTTATGTAAGTATTTATTTTAGGCGATGTCTCAGAGCCCAGGAGTCAACATAGTATAATAGTTTAACAGAAATGCTATTACTCTGATCCTGATTCCATACTTCCTGAAGGTCCTCGAAGTAACTTTTGTCCAGATCATCAGTGTCTCCGTCTGAGTATATGGCATTCTTCCAGGAAAAAGTCAATTCGCTCCCCGGTGCAAAACGCCAGGTCATGACGGCATCGATAGTCAATGCATTAAAGACCGTATTTTGATCCTCATCAAAACTACTTGGAGATAGGTTTCCATCCTCCATGAGGTCAAAGAACTCCTTGTATTCCACTGTTGATCGATAGTGGCGTAATCGAATGTCAGACTCAAGATTTCTACTAAAGATATATTGAGTATATATTGCATTGGTTGTTGTGAAATGGTCCCGCTTTCCAAATATGGGTTCATCGTTATCGTCAAATTCTGCAAAGCCATGGTTATTTGAACGGCGATGTATATCCAGTTCATACTCAATCATGAATTGGTTGTTGACACGCCATTTCGGATTCAACCCACCACCTTGCCAGCGACTACCTCGTCTGGTTTTAGATGAAATACCCGTCCAGCCACTCATTGAGAAGGGTTTGTTAAAATTGGATGCTATCCACAAATGAGTATCAAAGGCTTTGGGTGTTGTAAAATAGCGATTGTCTACACGGGTTTCGTAGTAATCGTGTCCTTCACGTGGGTTCCACGAGGTTCCTCCTCCCGCTGAATAGTAATTCCTGAACGTCACATTATAGTCTGCCCGAATGCCAAAGTGAGTATACACGTCTGGATTGAATAGCCTCGAATAGTTGGCACTAATCTCCATCCTGCCTTCATTTATTTTCCATACTGGATTAATGGTTTGAAATTCTACCCATCCAAAGTGTCCAACCTCGTTGGGTTGTCGCAGAAAGCCCAAGTCGTTTGGATCGTAATACTCACTCTCTACGGAATGCCCAACTCCATATTTTACAATGCCTTGTACCTCAGCTACACTTAATGAGTATTTAAAGCCAGTGGAAAAGCTATCTGGATAACTCAAGTGATTGTAGGCTCCAGAGGATTGAAAGCGCCACTTGGAATCCTTTGTAAATAACCGAGTCTCATATCCAATTACATTTGCATCTCGAAAATCATTGGTTGAATCATCGCCGGAAAATCGCTTAACATTGGTGTTGGCGATACTAATCTCAGATCCGTTTTGGAGGTTTTTGCTCAGAACAACCAGATTGTAATTGGTTGCCGGGTTCGTAAGATATTCACGTTCCTGGCCGAGAGAATCCTCAATGACCGCATGCATAGGAGCTGTGATGGCATTAAACAAGCCGAGACCCAGCCCACTATTGGTCTGCCCAGTTACTTTCGTGGCATTGATGAGCTGGGTAACATCGGGATTAGATTTGATAGTCTCTCCCTGTTCCAGAATCTCTTCATCAGCCACCTGCCAGTACCGAGCAGGTTCTGAACCCACGCGTCTGGAGTAGAATAAACCAGCTTTTTGCAGCAATTGAGTCCCTTCGGTGAAGAAAGGGCGATGTTCATTGTACTGTATTTCAAAAGGGGAAAGATTGAGTTCGATATTATCTGATTGTACCTGGCCGAAATCTGGAATCAGAGTCATATCAAGGGTGAAACTTTCATTAATTCCATACTGGAGATCCATACCACCACGATAAGAAGTTGAAGATACCATTTGCCCATCCACGGGATATTGATCAGATGAAGCAGAAGCATAGGGTGTGAGTGAAAGGCGCAATGGTGTTTCGATATTTTCAATTCCCTTTAGCAAGCCTGTTTGCTGTGCATAATTGCCCTTCTCCTTATCAAGCTCAGTCCAGGTATACATCTCCCGTACAGCCGCAGTATGCCGGCCAACATTAAAGCCCCAGTTCTGAATATCCTTGCTTGGAAACCGCATCTGGCTAAAGGGAATAGCCATCTCGGCCGACCAACCCTCTGCATCGATTCTTGCAGCACTTTCCCAAACAGGATTCCAGTTACTATCGTTTCCATTTGGGCTAAATTTTAAATCGATCTGGACTCCTGCTGATGTGATCACAAAGGTGAGTTCATTGGCACCATCATCAAAAGGGTTGATCCAGAGGCCGACCCAGTCAGCCACCACATCCCAATCATCTCTTTTCCCTAGTTGGGATAGGATACTTGAGGGATCAGGGTCGTACATTTTAAGAGCTACATAGAGGGCAACATCATCATATAGTACACGAACTTCTGTTTTTACCGGAGCTTTTCCTCCACCCTCTGGTTGAAAGCGAAAGAAGTCTGTCGCAGGATCTACAGTTTCCCAGACAGGCTCCTCTATGCGACCATCAATCTTGGGTATCACCGTCGTTTTGGAGGTGATAATACTTTTTCTCTCTTGTGCGTTGGAGGTGCTTATTATAAACAATATACCCAGCGTCAGGGCTCTACTGTAACTCATTTATTTGCTCTTTTCTATTTATTGAAAGGAATACGTCAGGATTTGCCTAGCCCCAACTCTTTTAACTTCCGAGAGAGATTAGATTGCTGCATACCTAGACTGTTGGCAGTCCGACTAATGTTTCCGGCATGCTGACGAAGTTGTGACTCCAGAAAGCGTTCCTCGAACATCCTTTTTGCCTCAGCAAACGGACGTGTCTCAGCAAAAATTGCAGCATCTCCTTCTGCAGAGACAACTTGATTCAAGTGGGGTTTTACTTCAGGTAGATCGATCTCATCATTGGGACTCAGAATATATAGACGCTCGATAAGATTTCTCAACTCGCGGATGTTTCCAGGAAAAGGATAACCAACCAGCATGTTCATGGCATCCCGGGAAAATTGTTTAGGGAACAGATTTAATTCAGCGGCGTAGTGCGCCAGAAAGTGATTGAGGAGGGTTTTTATATCGCCTTCTCTTTCACGGAGTGGAGGCAGATTAATTGGGACCACATTGAGACGATAAAATAGATCCTCTCTAAATCCTCCTTCAGAGACCATCTCCTCAAGGTGTTTATTGGTGGCCGCTAGGAGTCGAATATCAACTGACTGTGTCTGAGTTCCACCGACACGTTCAAATTTACCATCTTCCAGAACACGGAGGATTTTAGCCTGGGCTGAAAGACTCATATCTCCAATTTCGTCAAGAAATAGAGTCCCACTATTGGCCATCTCGATTTTACCTTTCTTCTGGCCAACGGCTCCAGTAAAGGCGCCTTTCTCGTGTCCAAACAGCTCACTTTCAACCAACTCTGATGGAATAGCGGCAGCATTGAACTTTACAAAGGCATCCTCTGCCCTGGGACTGGCGGCATGAATGGCATGCGCAACCAGTTCCTTACCCGTGCCACTTTCGCCTCTAATAAGTACTTTGGCTGAAGTAGGTCCAACACGACGAGCAGTTTCCAGAACTTGCTCTATCTGAGGAGAAGTGCCAACCAGACGGTACTTGTCCTTCTGTGTTTGCTGAATGACTGCGGATCTCTTGGCCAGGGTTTGTTTTTCTGAAAGATTGCGAATAGCCAATTTAACGCGGGCCAGTGAGAGTGGTTTTTCAAGAAAATCGTAGGCGCCAATTCTCAAGGCGTCAACGGCGGTCCCAACCGTAGCATGACCAGAGATCATGATGACATCGAGGGTTTCATCTATTTCACGAATCCCTTTCAGGACTTCGATCCCATCCATGCCTGGTAAACGGACATCCAGCAGAACCAGATCAACATTTTCATTCTTCAGGAGTGCGAGCCCATCTTCACCGGTTCCAGCTTCCAACACATGATGACCTTCATCTTCTAGAATATCTCTGAGAGTTAAACGAATATTTTTTTCATCATCAATGATTAAGATTTTGATTTTGTGGTCAGCCATTTTACTATCCATTTCCCTTGGTTAATTGTTGCTCGATTTCCCTGTTACAGGGCAAACTAATCAAAAATGTGGAGCCCTCACCGAGAACACTGGTCACTGTTATGTCACCGCCATGTTGTCTCATAATGCGCCGAGTTATCGCCAATCCAAGACCAGTTCCCTTTTTCTTGGTGGTGAAATAAGGCTCAAATATCTTGGTAAGATCAATCTCAGAAATCCCCTTGCCATGATCCTTAATACCAATGGTACAGGATAGGTTCTGAACCATTGTGGAGACTTCAATATGGGGCTCTTCATCACAGGCTTGAATGGCGTTCTGGATCAAATTCACCAGTACTTGCTTCATCTGCATGGTATCAGCAAAGACCTCCCTCAGATTTTCATCCAGATTCAGATCAATTGTAGCATCATCGGAGTACTGATCAGAGATATCGCGTAATTGTTGATTCAGGTCATAGTTATCAAATTGTGCCTCAGGCATTTTTGCAAAGCCAGAGAAGGCATTTACCAAAGATTGAAGATTGTCCACCTCTTCATTGACGATCCTCAATGATTTTTCCAGTATTTCGGGGAGGTTTTCAGCTTTTTCATAATACTTCATTTCCAGCCGTTGAGCAGCCAGACGAATAGGTGTTAAAGGATTTTTTATTTCGTGAGCCATGGCCTGGGCCATCTCTTGCCAGATCGTCTGTTTCTCAGCCTCGATCAAGCGTTCTTTACTTTGATTGAGTTCAAAAACCATGTTGTTGAATGCGATGATAAGGCCATTCAATGGGGAGTAAGCACTCTCTTTTATTTTAAAATTAAAGTCTCCCCCCTTCAACTGTTCAGTAGCTGAAAGTAGACGTGTCAAGGGACGTGTAATTATCATAAATAGAAACAGGAAGATACTTCCCGTGAGGATGATCATGACGATGACGATACCAATGGAGTATCGTTTGATATCCCGACTATAAAAATCACCAGCAATATCAATTTTATGCAAATCCCTGAGTACGCCTTCAATCTCTTGATTGAAAACAACGAGAGTGGTGGAATCAAGGATGGTGCTATAAGATTTATGTATTTCTCGGACTTTTTCCTTGGTGGACAAATCGGTAATCTGATCCTGATATGAGGCGAGATTGCTGATGAAAAAGTCCCGCAAAAGCATGGCCGCAATTAATGTTACCAGGCTGACTAGAACCATAATCTGGATCCTGAATGAGGGCGCTTTAAATTTCACAGCACCAACTGCCTTTTCTCAAAACGTTCAGAGATATGAATGGGTTTGATTCGATTCCAAAATGACATGAGATTAATTCGGTCTGTAATGCCAGGCATATCCATTTCCTCCATAAAGGCAGAAATCCTCAAGTAATAGAACTGGTCATCTTCCATTACTCGCATCCTACAGAATAAAGCATTTTCAATTTTAATCCACTCCTCTTTTGCTGCTTCCAGTGAGTAAACCTGCAGGGTTTCATCAACCTCGCTACGGTAGACGTCATAATCATCTTCTAGAAGCGAATAGCGGAAGTGGTGCTGCCAGTTAGCCATTGCTACGATAGAGTCATTTGATGCATTCACCAAATCTATCTCAAAATGAATAATGACCGTATCACCAGATTGGAGCAGCATATCAAGATCTGGAGTAAAACTTTCCATGAGTGTCGCAGAACAGAAAAGCCGATCACCTTTGACTTCAAGATTCACATCCTGAAAGTAGGGATCGGTTCCAACAAATGCCGTCAGCAACAGCTGAGAAACAATGAGTGCACCAGCACCCAGTTTTTCAGATAGAAACTGAAACATGAAGGTCTTTCTGTAGATCTAGCTTGAGGTGCATCGTGAGTGTCATTGTCTGATGTCGCCTACTTGGGTTTACTGGTTATTCCAGATTTACATTCTTTTTGGTAATATCTTCTTCATGTACATTTCCTGAGGAAGATTTAAAAATAACTAGACTTGTCGCAGGGTTAATGATGGAGTGAGATTGCTGTACGATCCCACCCTTCCTGTGTTCCCTAACAAGTAAAACGCCCATCGGTGTCTCGATGAAGCGAATGGTAATTGAATAGCTTGAGCTAGGCGTGAAGAACATTTGTTTACAATAATCCCGTGACAGGGGTATCCCGGTTGGAGATATCACTTCCAGATCATTGGTAAGCAGGGCTGAAAATAATGGTGAAACCACCAGGAGCATCAAACCAATATTTCTGAATATCATTTTCATATTTTCTGCCTATTGTAAAAAACCATGATGCCGACATCGCTTAGATATCGGCATCATGAGATTCAATTATTTAGTTCAGCTTAGAAACCAAACCAGAGACCTAGTGAGAGCGTACTTGCTTGCAACTCAGTGTCAGGACTGCCTACCAATTCATAGGCATTATCTCTTTCATCTAGATTACCACCACCCAGGGTTGTTTTCCAACCGTCAGTGAAAGCATATCCATACAGGTAGCCATATTCAGCTTTCAATCTCATCCAGCTGGTCAATTTGAACATAACACTGGCTCGGGGATGAACAATGGCATAGTTCTTTGAAAAATTCACTGTGGTACTTTTGGTATTCAAAAGTTCTGTTCCAAGACCTACCCAGGTAAATTCTCCATCACGCTGTGTGACGCTTAAATCGATTCCACCTCCACCGATTCCAACTCCTCCACCAAGAACTGCCCATGAAAAAGGAGCAAGTCTTTTTTCAATTGTCAGTCCAGCAAAACCCATGGCGAAAGTAATATCGCGATCAACTGTGTTGGTTGTACCATCATTTAATGGATAGCTCACAGTATTGGCTAATCCACCACCATTACCGAATCCACCCAGAAACCAACCGTTTCCAACATAACCTTGACCTGAGCCACCCCACAACACGATGCCTTCAGAGCGGAAAGGTGTCGAGGTCAAACCAAGTTCGGTCATAAGCGTAGCAACGTCTACAAACTCATCCTGAACCAGCATGGGAGTGAAACCACCACCGCCATAGCCACGGGAGTTTTTACGTTTTTTCTCTTTTTTATCTTTGCCAGTCATTTTCAACTGAGCTTCTTTTTCTTTCTTCACAGGTGCTACAAATGTTGCTACTGTAGAATCGATGGCTTCATCTCTCCAGTATACCACACTTACCTTATCGCCAAAATCCTTGCTGCGGATTAAACGTACGAGGTGATCCTCATAGCGTACTTTGGATCCGTCAAAAAACATGATGATATCATCTTCGATCATCCCTGCTTTATCTGCGGCTCCATTATTGACGGTACCATTTACCAATACGCCATGGGCATATGGGTAGCGCATTTTGTAGGCATCTTCGAAATCCATGTCACTCAAATAAACGCCCAATTTTGGTCGTGATTCATTGTCATCATCGATGTGGATCATGATGCCTGTCTCCACGCCAATTTCATCGAGGGCTTCTTGCACCTCCATGGCCACATCTTCAAGCTCCTCTTCCAGGTCTTGACCTATGTCGATTTTGATTTTGGTTCCACCCTCTGCAAAAGCGGGGCTTGCGATCAGTAGTGAGACTGCAAATGTCATCACTATCGCCAAAGCTCCACGGCTTCCTAAGGCGATCAATGTTCCGGAGAGGTTACTCCAGGCTGCCAGATGATCTGTCGTTTTAGTCATTTTCGGGGTCCTTTCTAATCTATCGTTTTTCATTTTCATTGATTCTTCCATTTTCAATTGCTCACCTTAAGGACAATTGCCATGCCACAATGAAATGAACATACGATAAGTCGCAGTAATATTAGTCTCTTATACTTCCAGAATGAGTACATTTTGTCAGGTATCATGGGATCAATTTAGCATCATTCTGATATAGCGCCATATCAGAATGATATGCGCCTGTTTTTAATTAGAAATTCTTTTACTCTATTTGGAGTGGTAAAAGCTCGGAAACGCTTGACTACTGGGCTATTGGTGAAGAATTAACTCATGAATTTAAATGCTTAATTCTTGAACCAATTCGCTGAGTAATTTAGCAAAATCTTCACGCACTCGAATACCAGTATCCATGACCTCTTCATGATTCAGGGGTTGATCCAAAATTCCAGCAGCATAATTGGTGAGGCAACTGATCCCCAGAACCTGCATGTTCTGCTGTATGGCAGCCATACTTTCGTGGACAGTGGACATGCCCACAGCATCTGCTGCTTTCATCCTTAGAAAGCGAATTTCAGCAGGTGTCTCGTAGGACGGCCCATTCAATCCGGCATAAGAGCCTATTTTCAAGGGAACAGAAGCTCGCTGGGCCACCTGTTTGACTGTATCCATAAGCTCAGGGCTAAAAATATTGGCTGGTTCTGTATTGGACGGGTAGACGGAATATCCGGTCTGGTTCAGCAGTTTTGTAATGAGCATGAGATCTCCTGGGGCGTAGTCTTCTCGGATACTTCCAGCGGCATTTGTTAAAATGATGGTGCTGGCACCCAGGGCCTTCAGGATCTGAATTGGGTAAATGACCTGTTCCAGTGTATAGCCTTCGTAAAAGTGGACTCTTCCTGAATTCACCAGTACTGGAACTTCCCCCAGAAAGCCATGTACCAATTCACCAGAATGGCCTTCAACTGTGGAGATTGGGAAACCAGAAATATCGGCAAACGGAATGCGTGTTGTATTGGATAGTGCATCCACAAAGTTTCCCAGCCCTGACCCCAGTACCAGTGCAATCTCGGCTTTGAATTCACCTTTTTCGCGAATTGATGCAACTGCTGCTTTTATTTTTTGGCTATTCATTCGTATACCTTGTAGGAATTTTTCATTTCAAGTCTTCGCGAGGGAGATAAATTTGGATTGTCGGTATTTCAAAAACTATCTCATTCTAGTCTGGTTAATTTTCACTCACTGCTGCCGTACTCAATTGACCACAGGCTGCATCAATATCATCACCCTGGCTCCAGCGAACGGTGACACCAAAGCGTGCCCCTTCAAGAACCTCCAGAAAACTCTCAATTCGTTTTTTTGAGGGTCTTAAATATCCTTCAGCAACTTCATTGTAGGGTATCACATTCACTTTGCAGAAAACCTGATTGGCAATTTTCAACAGACGCCTGGCATCTCCCATACCATCATTGACCCCTTGCATCAGCACGTATTCGAAGGTCAGCATATTCTTGGATAGCTCAGTATAGTACTTGCAGGCTTTTACCAATTCGGCGATATCCCATTTTTTATTGATAGGCATAATTTGTGTCCGACTTTCATCATCAGAGGCATTTAAACTCACAGCCAGTTTATAGCGGTGTCCTTCATCGGCAAAGCGACGAATCTGGGGCACCAACCCACTGGTGGAAATAGTGATTTTCCTGGCGCCGTGTGAGAACCCAGATTCTGAATTAAGAATGTCTGCCGCTCTGATGACCTGGTCATAATTATGAAAGGGCTCCCCCATACCCATAAAGACAATATTGGTAATGGGTCGATCACTAAAGCGTCTGACATGGAGGAGTTGGTCAGTAATTTCTCCAGAGGTGAGATTACGTTTTAAACCCATTTTACCTGTGGCACAAAAGTCACAATCCAGGGCGCAACCCACCTGTGATGAAAGACAAACTGTGGCGCGCCTGGCTTCAGGAATGAGGACAGCTTCAACGAATTTTCCATCACCTAGACGAATTAAAAATTTTGAGGTTCCCTGGGACTCTGAGGTCTGGACCTGATGGATGGTGGTTAGCTCAAGCTGACTACTTGCTTCCAGCTCTTGAATAAAATCTTTGGATAGATTGGTCATTTCTGAAAAATTATGGACCCCTTTTTCCCAGATCCATTGGAACAATTGACGTCCACGAAAAGCTTTGTGTCCTAAGGATTGGACCCATTCCTCCATCTCAGCTTGACTCAAATTCTTGAGAATAATTTTTTCGTTATCCATGCAGGAAAATACACGATGTGTTGAGGAGTGAAACATCTTCTTTTTATTCGAGAAATAAGTCTATTTTAAAGCTAGACTCTCAAACCGATGAATTTGGAGAACCATCAAATGTTTACCAATGCTCGATATTTTATAAAAACAGCTTTCGGATTTTTTGTCCTTGGGCTTCTCTCTGGCTTATATATGTATGGTTCCAGGGCATTTGGTTGGTCAATGCCGTTTACCATGATTCAAGCCCATACCCATGTCTTACTTATGGGTGGCGTGTTCATGATGATACTGGGTGTAGCAGTTTGGTTTTTCCCCAGAGCCAAAAAGGATGATAAAAGCTATAACCCCACATTTATTCGTACCAGTTACTATGTTTTCACTGTGGCTACCCTCCTGCGCTTCATTGTTGAAATTCTACAGGGGTTTTATCCTCAGAGCATGGCAACTCAGGCTGGATTCTGGTGTTCTGTGTTTCAGGTGGTAGCAAGTATTGTCCTGGTCTATAGTCTTTGGGGACGTATCAGACCGGTAGGAAGTCAAATTCGCGAGCAGCGAGGGGAGAAGTTTTAGAGATGCAGAAATTGGTTTTCCTGGGTTTATTCATACTGGTGGCATGCAGTTCAATTCCGTCGAGGCAAGATGGTATAGATGAAGAAAAAAAATTAATCGAGATCAGTGACTTGTATTCGGCAGGGCATGAACAGCTTGAGTACGTCTTACACACGAAACCTGCCCTGGGAAAAATGCTGGATAGCAATCTAGCAGCTACAGTCCTTATCACCCTTACTATAGAATACGAAGATGGTGAAAAGGAGCGGGTTCAGCAGAGTGGGAGCTTCATTTCAGGCGGCCAATTTATTCTGACTGCTGGTCATGGATTTTTTGTGGACTCAGGAAAGCTGGTTGACTTAGAAGCTCTAACCATATCTCGTCAGAAGCTCGCTCTTAATGTCGTAGCTTTGAAAAATACCCGGGATGAATATTCAAAACAAGACTGGGCAATTCTGCAACCGGTTAACCCACGCCGGACAAAAAGCTTAGAAATTGATCCCACTGGACACTCAGGTAAAGATGTCTACTTACTTGGCTTTCCTGGTGCCATGGGTTTGAATGATAGTAATCGAATTGTGCATGCCCTTGAAGTTGAGGAGGGCGAGGTGTATCCCCTGGCGGTGATCTGTGAGCGTTCACTCACCAGGCCAAGTCTTCTCTCGCCAAAAGTGGGAGCCATTCCCGTGAGGGGAATGAGTGGTGCTCCGGTCCTCAGTAAAGATGGGCGGCTCATTGGTTTGTTCAGTTCAATCAGCAGAACGAGAAATGTAATGGGTTGGCACTACATTTTTCATATGTCTGATATACCATTTTATACTCTGGATAGCCTTAGCAAAATTTAGCTATTGTGGTGAGGGGACTCATATCTTATTATTGCGCGCTCATTTTAAGGATGAGCCACTTTGAAAAGTGGGCCAGGTAGCTCAGTCGGTAGAGCAGGGGACTGAAAATCCCCGTGTCGGCGGTTCAATTCCGTCCCTGGCCACCACTTTTAACCCTTGTATTTATTAGATTTACAAGGGTTTTTTGTTTTAAGGCCATTTTCAAGTTTTCTAGCGAAAAATGGACAATCGTGGACAAATCGACCCATCAATAGCCATTTTTTAGCCATTTTTTCTAGCTCCGTTTAGTGAAGAAGGGCGGAGTCTCCCCCGCCCTCTGATGGGTATTCTCAATCTTTGTCCGACTTGTCCGGGTTTGCTGAGCCCTGCCATGTGTATTCACGTTTACGAGTGGATCTATCACTTCTCCCGCGAGTTTCATTGATACCTCTTGACTTGAGCTCACGAGTAAGCTTGGTCATGGTCAGTGCTTCCCCAGAGATACTCTCAGCCAACTTCAATACTAGCTCCTTGGTGAGGTGATTGTCCATGTTGGACAACTCGGACAAATCGTCCTCACTTAGCAAGTCGGGATCAGCTGCATTAATCAGATCATTTTTTTTGCCCCTCCTTAAAAAATCCACCAATCGGTCAAGCGGCTTTACACCGGCTTCAATCACCCTGCGTTTCTCTGAATTCATGATGGTCCGACGTGCATCGCCTTCAGCATATGGATAAGCCTGCAGGTATGAAGCAAAGGAGCTGAGTTCCATCGTTAACGCCCTGATTGTTGCATCGCCACTAAACCAAGGTTGTTCAAGTAATGGGCCACCAGTACGGACGACATTAAATCGACGATCGTCCGATTCGATTGCCACGGGTATCTGACTATTAGAGGTGAAAATCAGGTTCAGAAAATTACGGTTGATACTTGCTCTGACAGTCTTTTCCTCCAACCTGATTCTATCCTCAGTGACCCAATTCTTAATGCGTTCAGCGGCCTGTTTGGACGAGTGCACCTCATTGAAGCAAACCAGTTGCTTTCTGTGTAGTAGGTGATTGAACCGACTACTTAGAGCATCCTGGTTCAGTTCTATGCAATTTTCCTCGCCTAACAGTGGCGTTAGAACCCTCTCAAACAGCATCGTTTTTCCAGAACCCTGTGTACCCAGAATTACCCAGGCTGTTCCTGTTTTCTTACCTGTATTGAAAACTACCGCGAGCCAATTCAAAAAGGCATCCCGGCTCAATTTTTCAGGCATGACATTACCGAGAAGAGCTTCGATGGTTGGAAACTTTCCCTTGGACCTGAGCCTAGGTTTCTGATTCTGAAATTTTGAAGGCTTGTATGTATTCAATTCAATGCCATCCGTCTTGCTTAAAGGGTTTCCTTTTGAAGTGGGATCGTAAATCTCGCGATATGGGGTAAAAACAACATCCTCTACTCCGTACCATTTAGCAATGTCTTTTGCTTGAATCTTGCTTCGGTATTTTTGCTTCCTTCCCGAAGGAAAAATCAGGACATATTCCCCTGTGATTTCCTCTAGGTAACATGCTGGAGGTTCCCGGTGCCCAAATGCCTTTTCTGTCCCCCCCACAGCTTCACTAGGCATGTTATCTGTCTTAGAGGCGGCATCGTCCTCAAACACATCGTCAAGTACCTTAGAAAGCATCTCTGGGGCGAACCACAATTTATTCTTCATGGCACACCCTAGTTTGGCAGCTGATCCTGAAAAACCAGCTCAAACATTATCGAAGCAACCTGCTCTCGACTAAAGCCTTCAGCTACGAGCAGCTCAGTCATTGAACGCATATCACGCTCGCTTAATAGGAATTCCTTTTGTCGGAAGCCATACATAAGGGTTTCCAATTCGGAAATCTCAACTTTTTTATTTTCCATTTTGCGTTTTGGTTGTGCCGGGGGATAACCCCCCGGCTGTTATTGCTCATGTCAATCTTCAGAGTTGAAGACCGACTCCAGACAACCAATGGTTGTCTCCAGATCATCCTTCAGGATGTCTGCATAGTGTTGTTGAGTGACGACCACACTCGAGTGTCCAAGTAGTTTTGAGACCCGGAACACATCTACTTTCTGAGCGATCAGCAGACTGCCGAACGTCTTTCTCAGAGTGTGGATGTTGGCGTTTTCGATTTCAGCTGCCTTGTAGTACTTGCTGATTTTCTTGAACATCCAATGGTAGTCCATCTTAAACGGATATTCATGCCCATCTGCCTTTCTGCGCTCCAAAATCTCACGGAGCACAGCATTCATGGGTACATATCGAACCTTGTCACCTTTACCATTCAGTCTTACTCGATTGAGGTTGAATTGGACATCTGCCCATTCAAAATTCGGAGCCAAAAGCTCTCTCCGTCTAGCCCCCGTATTCAGGTATGCCATGATCAGATCCTTGTAGTTTGGGTCGTCAACTTTTTCAAGCAGGCGGCCGATTTCCTCTTGGGTCAAAAACCTAATTGGCTTCGGCTCTTGCCTGGGGGGCTTGATTCCTTCCGCTGGATTGTGCGCCAGCGTTTTCATCTTGACCTGGTAATTGAAAAAGGCCTTGATGGTTCGTAACTCTAGCCCAACACCTGCGGGGCTAACACCGCCATCCTGCCGAGCTATGAAATACTGCTCCATTTGCTTTGGTGTGATCCTGCTGATAGGAACCTGGCCAAGCTCAGCTTTCAGGGTTTTGTACACCTTCTCTTCTCGCTTGATGGTCTCGGGGGTTTTTGATCGAGTACCGTTGATCATGTAATCGTCGATTACTTTCTCGAGTTTTATCATGGAAGCGGGTTCAGGAGCCAAGCCTGCTTTGATCAGCGACTTCTTCACTTCCAAACTCGCTGCAATCTCTTTCGCCTTTTTTAGGCTGACATACACCGTTTTATTTTTCCTGCTTCCATCGGTGTCATAGTACTGGATGTGATATCCAGTGCCTTTTTTCGTTTTCACTTTCCGGATGCTGGCCATCAATTCTCACCTCCTAACAGCTCATTTGCAATTTCATCCACGCTGTATACCCTTGTTGGCAACTCTAGGAGATCCGCTTCCCGAACCACATAATTGTGACCGACTTTGTACAGGGGTATACTGTTAGCAGCAATGAGGCGTCGAAGTGTTTTGACTGAGATGCCAAGTTTCTTTGAGGCATCCTTCATGTTATAATGCTGCTCTAACATTCTTATGCCATGATTTGAGCAGCTTTGCAATTTTGTTCATATCGTTTTGTTGGTTGATATGGTTCCTGCAGATTTGCAGGATGTACTCTCGATCGCTAACGAGAGTTAAGTAGTCTATACCTATATTGTGTGCCATGGAATGCCATGACACACGAAAACCAGGTCAGCAGGCAGGTTAAATAGTTGTTATTGTTGGCTCAAAAAAAATCAAGTTAGCCATGTAATAGGATGATCAACTCGATTCACGTATAGGCAGTGGGCACCAGTAACAAGGCGATTCGCCAAGATGACATGGAGGGTGGGTTGCTCTTTATTAATTTTTTCCAAGGCTCTTCGAATAGCCTTGCTCACATAGTTGGCTGTATGTTTGATAATGCTTGTGGCTGTATCACCTTTGTCGTCTCGGAACTCTAAAACTTCAAAGATCTCCTCTTTAAGTTGTATAAGATTTGCTTCGAGTGTTTCTTTTTCTTCCTTGTTGGCGTGGGGGTCTAGATTGCCAATTTCTTTCAGGCTTTTTAAAATCTCAGCGTTTAGGTTCTTCACAATCGTCCGGTTTCTCGGCTTTAATTTCCGGAGATACCCATCAATTTCAGAGTCTTTTGCTTTCTCATTGAACATGAAATCCTTCCATACTGCCAATTCAATATTGGGGACAGTAACCTGACGCCTTCCAACAGCCATATTCAGTGATGAAATGTATTCATCTGGCTTCATCAGGAGTTCATGGATATAGTAGAACCCGTTTTCATCTGGATAATTAATTGTTTCGCCTCGAAAGTTGACTTGCCAGTGCTTGCCAGTCCATATAAATGAGCCCTCCTCCTCGAATTTATATAATACTCGCAACTGTACAGGCCAGAAGGTGATGACCTTCTCTGAGTGGTTTCTAACACGCCCCTTCGCGTCAATTTTTGGTGCTGGTGACACAAACACCATCATCTCAATTACTGACTCAGAATTGTAAGCCTCAACAAGTTGGGCATGAACTTGTCGCTCATCTGAATAAACGGGTGAGCTTAATTCAAGAGAACCTAATTCATCTTTGAAGGTTGCTTTATACTCAAACCTATCTGGCAGTTCCACGTTCTCGAGATCCTGATCCCCAAGGGTGAGTTTGCTTAATCCAGATATCCACCCACGCAACTTGAAGAACTTAAGAAAGTGCCGGTTTGAAATTGCAGTCTGACTATTGAGAAATTCCAAGCTGTCCCAATCTGGATAGTCTCCATTGATTAGTCGGTAAAATGTGTCTGGGAGATTCATACGAGAAGTTTCTCAGCAAATAAATTTGTCACCATAAATGAAGACTGGTAATAATCATCAAATAATAAGACAATGTTTAATAATCCTTATCAGTTTATTGTTTTGAGCAATCCTACGCGCATCGTATTTTAACTTTTCTTGTCAAAATAGAAATAGCCTTAGTGAACATATAATTTGGGGAGAAATATGAATATCATTATTGAAGCTGCTTACCACAATCAATGGAAAATCATTAAAAATTATCTTGAAGCTGGAGGAGATATTGAGAGTACGGATGACGAAGGCAATACAGCGCTGACTATTGCTGCGCTTGAAGGTAAGGTCAAATTATTTAAAAAATTAATTGCGCACGGGGCTAATACGCAGCATAAGAATTCGCGGAAGGAGAGTGTTTTCCTTGCAACAATATTCGGCCAGAATTTTGAGATTGTGAAATGCATCATTGATGATATCAATGAAATAGATATGCGAGATGGCAACGATGACACCCCCTTGATGGTAGCTGCTTCGTTAGGGAATTTGAAGATTGTGAAACTCTTGGTGGATCATGGTGCAGATTTAAACGCCGTCTCAAAGGCATCTGATTATACACCGCTACTAGATGCTTTACAAAAAGGGCACGAAGAAGTTGCCAAATACCTCATCGCGAAAGGGGCGAATGTTATCACGATGGGAAAAGATAGAAACACTCCTCTTATGTACGCAGTAGATCAAAACATGCCCGAACTGGCTCTTTTGTTGATCGAAAAAGGTTGCGATATCAAAACAAAAAGTAAAGATGGAATTGGTGCTCTATTCGGCGCAACAGTGATAGAAAACACAAAATTAATTGATGTGCTCTTGGAAAAAGGTCTATACATAAACGATGTCGACAAATGGGGTCATACAGCATTGTTTCGTTGCGCCGTAAATGCCCAGGTTAAAATGGTAAGATACCTGATCAAGAAGGGAATAAATGTTGATCACGTAGATAACAAAGGGGATACAGCGCTTCACTTAGCCATAGACTATGACTCTTTAGAAGTTGTTAAAATATTAGCTGAATCAACTAATAACATTGATATAAGAGATAGTGACGGAGCTACTGCATTGGTTTACGCCGCAGCAAAGGGCAAATTGAATTTTGTCCAGGAGCTGCTAAACAACGGAGCAGATATTAATATACCGTTGGAGCATAGCCAAGGCTCCGCGCTGGTACAAGCCATCCTCAATGGGCATAGCGAGGTTGCTATTCTACTTATAGAGAATGGAGCAGACATCCTATCAATGCATACGAATCAATACACTCTCTTATACTTGACGCTTACAAAGAAACTTTCGGATGTCGCTTTACTTCTAATTGAAAGAGGTTGCGATCTTGAGAAAAAAGGGCTGAACTGTGTGGAGTCAGACCAATTCGGTTCATTTGATCTAAATAAATAAGAGATACTTTGGGCGGCTAACAACCCGAAAAAGGAGCCAATAATGAGCCCAAAGTCAGAAGTAGAGAGACGAGTAAA
>Ga0233447_1000306_pt1 | contig 59279 bp, 59 predicted proteins | sample SI_124_October20_3_FD_183014 | JGI IMG/M metagenome (GOLD analysis project Ga0233447, IMG submission 183014) | Seawater microbial communities from Saanich Inlet, British Columbia, Canada - SI_124_October2016_135_MG | ecosystem: Environmental > Aquatic > Marine > Inlet | place: Canada: British...
ATAGGCTACTCCTTTGGGTTTTTAGTAGAGTCAAAAGGGATAGCCTACTTCAAAACTATAAAACACGTCTATGACGTGTTTTTTTGTGCCTGTTTTAGCTTTGAACTATTTTATTTTTACCGGACAGTAGTGATGTTTTATATATAAAAAACGGGATTTCAACACAATTTCTACCAACTGATATCCGAAATTTATTAACAAAACTCCAATTAAAAATGAGCAAGGATTCTTTTGCATCATGGGAAGATAGAGGCCTATACATGAAAGGGGTAGATTTTAACTGGCCTCACACAAAAGTAGTTCTTCATCAAACACTAAAAGCTCATGGGCTAGATCTAATAATTGATATAGACCACTCAAAACAACCTATGGCGCATAAAATCACTATGACATTATTTGGCAATGATGATGGCAATAGGTGGACAGCTATTATTAATGAATCAAAAGAGACTACCGAGTCATATTTCTCGAAAAGAACACTAATACCCATTAGCCATTCTGGAAGATTCAATGATCAATCTCAAGGAATTGTTCTTGAGTGGATATTTGAGGCTAGCAATTTAAGTCTTGACCCTATAAATGCACTTTCTGACTTACTTGATAATCTTGCAACCACATCAACAGGCTACTCTGATGGTGATGGCTATTATGATATTAAACCAGAAGATTTTTTATCATTTGATATTTCATTTAAAGATGGCGAGATCCTATTAGTTGCTGCAAAAAAAGCAAAAGACGATCCAGAAATGGTATTCCCTTAATATAAGCTGGAACTAACTAATTCCATCCAAAAAACCCTGCAAAATAAATGCGGCTGCTTGGCTATCAATAACCTGCTTACGTTTCTTACGGCTAACATCCGCGGCTATTAGATGCCTCTCTACAGCTTTAGTTGAGAAGCGTTCATCAATAAAAGTTATTTTGGCACCAAGATCTGTTTCTAGTTTTTCAGCAAATGCACGGACTTCTAATGCTTTTAGGCCATCTTTACCGTTTAGGTCTTTAGGTAACCCTAGTATTATTTGCTTTGTTTCGTACTCTTCTAGCAAAGCTTCAATAGCTTTGGTTGTTTCTGTATTGTTGGGAATGAATGGATAGCTTTGCGCTGTTAGATTCAAAGGATCTGAAACTGCTAAACCTATTCTTTTTTCGCCATGATCTAAACCAATGTAGCGCATCACTTAAGGTCTGCTTCTATATCTGATTGAACTTGGGCAAGAGCTGCCTCAACCTTGGCTGAGTCAGCACCACCGGCTTGTGCTATGTCTGGCTTGCCACCGCCACCGCCGCCAGTTATTGCTGTTAATTTTTTTATTACGCTAACTGCATCTAGCCCTTTTTCTTGCGCTACTTTTGGGCTACGTGCAAGGATGGCTGCTTTACCGTCTTTTATTGCTACTAATAGCATTAGAATTGTTGGGTCGATATTAACAAGGTTATCAGAAATTGTTCTTAACATTTTCATATCATAATTATCAAAAACCTTATAAAGAGTTTTGATAGCACCAAAATCATTCACCGCAGCTAATAAGCCACTAACATTTTTGGCTGCTGCCTGCTCTTTTAACTGGTTGAGTTTCTTTTCTAAAGATTTATTTTCTTCGATTATATTTTGTTCTAAAGCTGATAGCGCTTCCAAACTTTTTCCTGATAAATCACCAGGCTCTTCAACTTTGATGTTTGGATCAAGTTTCGTTAGCTCTATCATTATCTTTTTTGTTTGGTTAAGCCTTAGCTCAACTTCTTTAATTATTTTCTTTTTCTTGGCTACTAGATAACCAGCTATGTTTTCTGAACCTGCAATAGCTTCTATTCTTCTGGTACCTGCTGCGATTGCTGATTCTGAAATGATTTTGAATTCTTCGATATCGCTAGTATTTTCTACGTGGGTACCGCCACATAACTCCATGGAAAAGTCGCCTATTTTCACTACTTTCACTATATCGTCATACTTTTCGCCAAAGAACGAAAGAGCGCCTAAAGCTTTGGCTTCATCTATTGGTTTTTCGAAAATATTCATAGGAGTGTTATTTTTTATCTGTTGATTAACAAGCTCTTCAACTTTTTTGACTTCGTCAGGTGTCATGGCCATGAAATGCGAGAAATCAAAACGTAGCCTATCAATATCCACGAAACTACCGGCCTGGGAAACATGGTCACCCAAAACAGCCCTTAACGCAGCGTTCATTAAATGGGTACCTGTATGATGTCTGGCCATTTTCAACTTTTCATCTTCGTTTTGGGCAAAACGTGCTTCACCACCTATTGGTGCATCAGTGCCTTTGAACTCTGCTTGTTTTCTAGACCCTCTGGAACGTTCTTTTTGCCTTTGCAACTCTATTTGAAAGTCTGCCATATTTACAGACAGACCTTTCTCTCTAGCCATTACCTCTGTTAAATCGATTGGAAAACCAAAGGTATCATAGAGTTTAAATGCGGCTGCACCCGGGATCTCTTTTTTGTTTTCTGCTAATATTTTTTTAGATATATCCTCGAAAATAGCTATGCCTGATTCAAGTGTTCTCAAAAAACTTTCTTCTTCTGCTTTTATTAGAGTTTCTACATAGTCTTTTCTAGTTTCAATTTCTGACTGATAATCTTTCATAACGTTTATAACAGTGCCAACTAATTTATGTAAAACAGGCTCATCAACACCAAGCTTTTTTGAATACCGTAAAGCCCTGCGGATAAGACGCCTTATTACATAGCCCCTGCCCTCGTTTGAAGGGATAACATTATCTGATATTGCTAATGTCACTGTCCTAACATGGTCTGCAATAACACGGTGTGACATTCCTTTTAAAGTATCTTCGTATTGGACATTGGTTAACTCTGCAACTTTTTGGATTATAGGTTGAAAGATATCTGTTTCATAAACGGAAGTAGTGTTTTGTAGATACGCAACAATACGCTCTAGCCCTGCACCTGTATCAACATGAGTTGCTGGCAGATTCTTTAATGAACCGTCTTCCTCACGGTTATACTGGATAAATACCAAGTTCCAAAGTTCCACATAACGGTTACACACGCCATTAACCTCGCAAACATGGTCTTCGCCTTGCCTATCACAACCATCAGACCCAAGATCTACATGCAGCTCTGAACATGGGCCACAAGGACCAATATTACCCATCTCCCAAAAATTATCTTTTTTGCCACATTTTATTATGTGTTCTTTATTTATATCTGTTTCAATAGCCCAAAGCTCTGCGCTTTCATCGTCTGTTTCAAAGACTGTTGCATAGAGCTTGTCTTTTGGTATTTTGTAAACACCAGACAATAGCTGCCAAGCCCAAACAATAGCTTCTTTCTTGTAATAGTCCCCAAAAGACCAGTTGCCCAGCATCTCAAATGAAGTAAGGTGTGTGGTATCTAAACCAACTTCTTCCAAGTCGTTATGTTTACCTGAAACCCTGATACAAGCCTGCGAATTAACAGCACGTGTATAATCGCGTTTGCTCTTACCTAAAAAGATATCTTTAAACTGGTTCATGCCCGCATTTATAAAAAGGATGGTGGGGTCGTTTTGTGGTACTACTGGCGCAGGCTTTGCATAGGTGTGGCCTTGCTCTTTAAAGAAATTTATAAACTGGCTTCTGATTGATTTACTATCCATTAAAAAACCAGCTCTATTTCTCTTTTTTTCTTCTTGAAAATTTACGTATTAGCTTAAACCAACCAGCAACATCTGTTATCAACTCTAGTCTTGCAATCATACGTCTTACACCCATTAATACTTTTATTAGCTCTATCATTAGAAACGCTAAAAGCAGTAACAACAAAACGCAAATAGCTAAGAGAATTATTTTGAATATAAAAAAAACTTCCATTAATTAAGCTTTCTTTTCAGGGCTTGCCTTTGTATCGCCGTCTTTTTTTTCGTCTACCATCTCTGTTAGCTTATCGAAACCTTGTTCAATAGCGTCCATTGTTTTGGCTATTAGAGTTTCTGTCTTTTCTTTGGTATCTTTAACCAAATCATCGTTTTCTTCTTTGATTTTTTTGAGTTTGCTTCTGGTTTCTTCACCTGATGATGGTGCAAAAAGAATACCAGCAATAACTCCTACTACTGCGCCTAGGAAAAATATTTCTAAAAAACTTCCTTTTTTACTCATAACAAATTCCTCCTTGAGGATTGGTTTAAATTGAGGTTTCATTATATTAAGTTACGATTGATATGTCTACTTTTGAAGATTAAAAATTATTTTAAAAATATATTATTATTTCTATCCGTTCCTTTAAAACTTCGGTTAGAAAGCCTCATATTAATCTTTTTTAAATATACTCTATAATAGTTATATGAACATAAACTTGATAATTGATGCACCAAAACTTATTCAAGATGAAATCGAACTAGTAACTGGAGCAGAATCTATTGCTAAAAAAATTATAAAGGCTGTTATAAATAACAATAAAAACGCTAAGAACCACAGTTTAATAAGTTCTGCCAATAAAAATTATTTTGCTACCTTTATTAAAAACAACTATTCAAATATACATGTTGATCTTTATCGATATTACAATGCTTATCAGGCCTTTATAGCTAGCGCAGACAATACACTGGCTTTTATTCCTGGTATTAGTATTTCTAATTTACTGAACATGCGAAACATTACTAAAGCAAATATCCCTGTTGTTGGATTAGTTCATAATATTAGTCAACCCCGCCATTTTGATGCTTTGAAAAACATTACAAAAACCTCAACAGCTATTGATAGCATTATTTGCCCTTCTGAATCATCTAGAAAAATTATTGAGAATTTTTGCGAACTAAATAATTTGGATCTTAAACTAAATTTACCTGTTATTCCTTATGGAGTTGATTTAAATAAATTTCAGCCTCACACTGACAAAAAAACTTTAAGAAAAAAGTATAATATCCCTGAGTCAAAAACTGTGGTTTTGCATCTTTCAAGGATAAACCCGTTCACTAAAATGGATATCATGCCAATGATCCGTAACTTTGAAGTTGTTTCAAAAAACAACCCCAAAGCACTGTTATTAATTGTTGGGCAGGCACATGCCAAGGAATATTTTAGCCAGGTTCAAGATTATGTTAAATCACAAAACCTTACTAACGCTATTCAGTTTATTGATGATGTTAACCATGACTTTATTGAAGAATACTATCAGCTTTCTGATGTTTTTGTTTCTTTGACAGATAATATTTCAGAAAATTTCGGCTTGAATGTGATCGAGGCCATGGCTTGCGGGTTACCGATAATTATTTCTGATATTGCAGGTCATAAAGATTTGATAACTGATGGTGAAGAAGGTTTTTATATTCCAACAATCAGCAGTGACTTTGTTGATCTAGACTACTTTTTCAATACCTGTCCCATCATGGATTATGGAGATATTACTATCCAATCTTTAGCACTAGATAATTTGGTGATCAAAGAAAAGATGAACCTATTAATCAACGATATTGAACTTAGAAATAAGTTAGGCAATACTGCAAGATCTAAAGCTACAAATAATTATGATATGAAAATGATGATCGCAAACTATCAAGCTCATTTTGAGAAGATGTTAAAAAAGGCAAATGATAACCAAATTACAAATTTCCCAGACCTACCTCATGAAAAAATTAATAAAGTATATTCTCATAACCTAAAAAATAGTCTTAAAAAAAACACCAAAATCAAGCTAACTACTAGCGGCCAAAAAGCTATTGACGAACAAAAAACACCACCTATATTTGAAAAACATTTAGAACTGTTCCCACTTGTTGGGCATGTGCTAAATTGTTTAAACAATGCAGAACTCAGCTTTCAAGAACTTCAGGCCAATCTAGATAATATAGATGAAACCGTACTAGCTTTTAATATATTATTTTTAGCTAAACATGATTTCATCGCGATTTTGCGCTAATCCCCAAATTAAACTATCCTTAATAACACTATGGACAAAAAAATATATTCTATTACTGAACTGAACCAACTCTTAAAGATGTTTATAGAAGAAAACCCTTATACACAAGGCATCTGGATTACTGGCGAAATTTCTAACCTAAAAATTTATCAGATGGGCAAACAAACATACTTCACACTGTCTGACGGAAATGCGAATATCAACTGTGTAATGTTTGCAAACTCAGCAGAGAAACTAAAGTTTAAGCCTGAAAACGGCGCCAAAGTAATGGCGATGGGTAAGGTTGGTTTTTACAACAAAAAAGGCTCTATAAATTTTCAGGTGTTTTTCATGAGCAAAGATGGGCTTGGGGATCAGGGTTTAGCTTTTGAAAAATTGAAAAAGAAACTTGATGCAGAAGGTATCTTTGCACCAGAGCTCAAACAACCTATCCCAAGATACCCAAAAAAAGTTGGCCTTATTACAGCTTTTAATTCAGCTGCTATGTGGGACTTTATTACTATTACAAGAAAGTCTGTACCAGGCATAAAGTTTTATGTAATACCAGCAACCATGCAAGGCCTAACCTCTGCAAACTCGGTTTGTGAAGCACTAGATATAGCAAATGAGTATCAAAGGCTTGATGTTGTTGTTGTACTTAGAGGTGGTGGGTCTGCTGAAGATTTGGCTAGTTTTAATAATGAAGAGCTGGTTAGAAAGATAGCCTTTAGCAAAACACCTCTTATATCAGCAATTGGGCATGAGATTGATTATACATTAATAGACCTGGCCTCTGATTTAAGAGCGCCTACCCCAACAGCTGCTGCGCATTTAATCGTCCAAAGCTATATTAAAGCACAAGCTGATATCCCTGTTTTTTTGGATAATATATATAGGATAGTTAAGCAAAAATATGATGAGCATTTAAATGAGCTGATCCAAAACACGGAACAAATATCTGAAACAACAGAATATATATTAAAAGAAAATATCCAGAAAATAGAAAGCCTAATTAAGCGTGTTGAACTGGCAAATCCCTTGCATAAATTGAGGCAAGGTTTTAGTATATGTAGGCTCGAAAAAACGAAAGCTATTCTTAAGTCTGTTAACGAGATAAATGAAGGTGAAAGCTTGCAAACTGATATGATTGACGGGCACTTCATTTCAAAAGTAACAAAGGTTTTAAAGGAGTAATTTATGAGTGTTAAAACTAATGTAGCTAAGCTAGAAGATATCCTACAAAACCTAGAACAAGAAGATACCAATATAGATAATGCTGTAAGCCAATATAAAGAAGCTATTGATATTGCTGCAAAAACAATGACTGAACTCAAAAAGCTTGAAAAAAACATCACCCAACTCAAAAAAGAAAGCAACACTATTTGTGAATATAGTGTTGATATTAATTAATGGCGCTATTAGATAACTTTTCTTCTGAATATAAACATCTTATTGAAAGCAAATTAAAACAATACCTATCTTTTAAGATAGATGACCCCAGAGCTGAACTTGCTGAAGCTATGCTTTATAGCATATCTGCTAAGGCCAAGAGAATCAGACCTCTAATCATGATTGCTACAACCAAACTATTTAATAATAAGGTTAAGCAAATTTTTCCACTAGCCTGTGCTATTGAGATGATTCATACATATTCACTTATCCATGACGATTTACCTGCGATGGATAACGATGATTTTAGACGTGGGCAACCAACTTGCCACAAAAAATTTGGTGAAGATATTGCAATACTTGCTGGTGACACCTTAAATACATATGCGTTCGAGATATTAGCAAAAGAGCTTCCAAAACACTATTTACCAGAAAATGTTTTACAAGTAATTAGCATGCTTGCTATTGCGTGTGGTGTTAAAGGCATGGCGGGTGGACAGGTTTTGGATTTAAAAACTGATATATCAAACCAAGATTATGACTACCTAAAAAAAATGCACGCGCTTAAAACTGGCGCCATTATTAAAGTTTGTGTAACACTACCCGCTATTTTAGAAGGCGCAAGCAGCCAAGAACTAGCACATCTTGAACGTTACGGCCAACATCTAGGGCTCTTGTTTCAGATTGTAGATGACATTTTGGATGTGGTTGGCAAAAAAGAAACGCTTGGAAAAAGCCCAAACAAAGACCAAGAACAAAATAAGCTTACCTACACCCAACTATTTGGTCTTGAAAAGGCAAAAGAGTTAATGAAAAACGAAGCAGATAAAGCTTATAACCAGTTAAAATCACTTTCAGGGCTTAACACTGAAATATTAGAAGAAATGATAGTATACTTAACGAAAAGGAATTTTTAGATGAACGAAATAATCGCAGAATATTTTGCACAAATATATCCACTTATTGCTGCTATAACTAGCATGATACTTTCTCAAATAATAAAAATAATATATTCACTATATAAGAATAAGAACCTATGCCTCAGACAAGCATTTGTTTCCGGTGGCATGCCCTCTTCTCATTCAGCAATGGTAATTAGCCTAACAACTGCTATTGGTTTAAAAGAAGGTTTTAGTTCTGCTTTGTTTTTTATTTGCATGGTCTTTTCGTCTGTAGTTCTTTACGATGCATCTGGTGTAAGACGTGCTGCTGGCAACCAAGCAGCAGTGCTTAACCAGATAATTGATGACTTGGTCGCTAAAGGCAAATTTAAGCCACAAAAACTACAAGAACTTTTAGGGCATACACCATTAGAGGTTGTAGCTGGCATAATATTTGGAATTATTGTTGCGTTTGCTCTTAAGCCATAAATAAAAAAAATATGACAAAAAAAAGAATCTTAGAAACCAAACTAAGCTTACCAAAAGATCTAAAAAAGCTCTCACATTCAGAGCTTAAAAACCTTGCCTCTGAACTAAGGGTTCGCTTACTTGAAATTGGTGATGAATGCGGCGGACATTTAGCCTCTAACCTAGGAGTTGTAGAGCTTACTATCGCGTTACATACTGTCCTAAATAGCCCCACAGATAAAATTGTTTGGGACACATCACATCAAAGCTATGTTCATAAAATGCTTACTGGGCGACTAGATCGTATCATGACCATTAGAAAACAGAATGGCTTATCTGGTTTCACTAAAATAAACGAAAGCGACCATGATGCTTTTGGTACTGGTCATGCATCCACAGCTCTTTCTGCCGCAGTTGGGCTGGCCACTGCTCGTGACATAAAAAAAGAAACACATTCTGTCTGTGCCGTAATTGGTGATTCCTCACTTTCTGGAGGCATGTCTTTTGAAGCACTTAATAATATAGAACGCATTAAAGGTAATTTTATTTGTGTTTTAAATGACAACAACATGGCTATTTCTAAACCAGTTGGTTCACTAGCTAGCTATATGACCAAAGTAAGAACATCAACAACCTACAACAAAGCAAAAAATAGATTTGAAAGAATTTTGGGCAACATCCCAAAAATAGGAGTGCCCTTAAAACGCAGAGTAGAACGTCTGGTAGACCTTCTTAAAGATATGGTGCTTGATACAAAAATGGGTGTTATTTTTGAAGAACTTGGCTTTAGATACTTAGGTCCTTTAGATGGCCATAACATCCCTATGTTAATGCTGGCACTTAAATATGCCAAAAACTATAAAGGGCCTATTATGATTCATATTATTACTAAAAAAGGCAAAGGACACCTACCTGCTGAAAAAGATCCCACTAACTGGCATGGGATATCACCGAAAAGTAAAACACCAACAAAAAAAGTTAAAACTTACACAACTGTGTTTGGCGAAACTGTAACAAAAATAGCAAAAGTTCAAAAAGAACTAGTAGTAATCACACCGGCTATGACTTCCGGGAGTGGTTTGAATGAATTTGCAAAAAAATACCCAACTCGCTTTTATGATGTAGGTATAGCAGAAGAACACGCTGTAACTTTTTGCGCAGGACTTGCCAGGGCAGGCTTAAAACCAGTACTTGCTATTTACTCTAGTTTCTTACAACGTGGCTATGACCAAGTTATCCATGATGTATGTTTGCAAAACCTACCTGTTGTTTTTGCTATAGATAGAGCTGGGATGGTTGGTGAAGATGGCCCAACACATCATGGCTGTTTCGATTATTCGTTCTTGCTTCATATCCCCAACATACAGATACTTGCACCAAAAGATGGCGCCGAGCTTATCTCAATGCTTAATTGGGCAACCAAACAAAATTCACCAATTGCTATTAGATACTCTAAAGGCGGAATACCTGACCAAAAAGAACCCACAAAAGTACCAACTTATAAAAACAAAGCTGAAGTCATGTTTGAATATCCTGGAAAAACAAAAAAACCCTTTAAAGCATTATTGATTGCTGCGGGATCTATGTCTTGCCCTGCATATGAAGCAGCACAAATACTTGCAGAACAAAAGATAAATACAGCGGTTATAAACTTAAAATCTATAAAACCTTTAGACACAAAACTACTTAAAACATACATAGAAAAGGCTGAAAAGATTTTCGTTATTGAAGAAGGCAGTGCTATTGGTGGCGTCTCGCCATACATTCTACAAGAGTGTTCAGACCTAGATATAAATATCACTAACTGGCATCAGATTGCTATTCCTGATGAGTTTGTAACACATGGCAAATTAGCCAACCTTAGGAAAAAATATTTTCTTGATACTGAAGGTATTACAAAACAAGTATTAAAAAAAGTTTGCACTTAATCTAGGCTTTACTTGCAGAATATTTACTAATTCCATATTATGTAGGGCTTATGAATAAAGACAATCTAGTTATAGCTAACCAAAATTTCAAATCAAGGCTTTTGATAGGTACTGGTAAATTTAGTTCACCTGATATCCTGCAAAAAGCTATTGAGGCTGCAGAAAGTGAAATCATTACAGTAGCTGTAAGACGTGCTGATTTAAATGACGCTGCTGATACTTTCTTAAAAGTTGTTAACCCTAAAAAATATGTATTTTTACCTAATACTGCTGGTGCACGTAACGCAGAAGAGGCAATACGGGTAGCTAAATTAGCTAAAGCATCTGGAATATCAAACTGGATTAAGTTAGAAGTAACACCAGACCCCAACTATCTCTTACCAGATCCTATCGAAACACTAAAAGCAGCAGAAGTATTGGTTAAGCTAGGATTCAAAGTTCTACCCTATATTAATGCTGACCCCGTACTTGCAAAACACCTAGAAGAATGTGGCTGTGCAACTATAATGCCTCTTGGTTCACCTATCGGCTCTAACCGTGGAATCAAAACAAAAGAAATGATTAAGATCATAATTGAACAAGCCAATATTCCTGTTGTTGTAGATGCAGGTCTTGGTTCGCCATCTCATGCCACAGAAGCAATGGAAATGGGTGCTGATGCTGTGCTGGTTAATACTGCTATTGCCACCGCCAATAACCCTGTTCTGTTTGCTGAAAGCTTTAAATTAGGAGTTGAGGCTGGCAGGAAAGCATACTTAGCTGGCATACCTACTATCAATGCAAAAGCTTCTGCATCTTCGCCTTTAACTGGCTTTTTGAATCAATGAGCTTTAGTAGTATATTTAAAGAGCTTGATATTAAAAGTATCAAGCAACAAAGCTTAGACACCACCAGCTCTGAAATCTCAAATATACTAAATAAAGAATCCTGGGGAATGGATGACTTCTTAAAACTTATATCACCGGCTGCTGAAAAAAACCTTGAGCAAATCGCAAGAGTTTCACACAACATAACCAAACAAAGATTTGGCAACACAATGCAAATATATATACCTATGTACCTATCTAGTTACTGCCAAAATACATGTACTTACTGTGGTTTTAACAGTAAAAATATTGTTAAAAGAACAAAGCTAACTAAAGAAGAAATACAAAAAGAAGCCTCAATTATAAAACAAAAAGGGTTTAAACAATTATTAATACTTACTGGTGAAGACTCAAAACAAGCTGGTGTTGATTATATAAAAGAAGCTATTAGCCAAATAAGCGACGATTTCTGCTCTATTGGCCTAGAAATTATGCCATTAGAAACTGGAGAATACAAAACACTTATCAATGCAGGGGCACACTACCTTACTGTCTATCAAGAAACCTATCATCCAGCTTCATACAGGAAATATCATATAGCTGGTAAAAAAGCTAATTATGATTTCAGAATTGATACCCCTGACCGAGCTGGTAAAGCAGGTTTTCATATTGTAAACATTGGTGCTTTATTAGGATTATATGACTGGCGTTATGAAGCTATTGCCCTGGCTTACCACATTCAGTATCTAACAAAAAAATACTGGAAAACAAAATTTGCTATCTCAACACCAAGAATACAAGATAACTTCCAGAATTTCGTACCAGAATACCAGGTGTCAGATGTTAACCTAGCACAATTTATCTGCGCTTTTAGGCTTGTATTTAATGATATTGGAATCACACTTTCAACCAGAGAATCCGAATCCATTCGGAATAATATGATCAAGCTTGGTATCACTGCCATCTCTGCCGAATCTCATACTGCGCCAGGTGGCTATGCTGGCACAGATAAAGAACAACAGTTCGCAACTGCTGATAATAGAAACATGCAAGAAATAGCCACCATGCTTAACAAACAAGGCTATGAGCCAGTTATGAAAGATTGGGATACAGCTTTTAAATAACTACTTTTTAATAGTAGCTATAGCCTCTATTTCTATTTGATAACCCTTTGGTAGATCTGTTACAGGAACTGCAGCTCTGGCTGGTTTGTGATCGCCAAAAAATTCACCGTACGCGGCATTTGCTTGAGGCCAAATAGCAATATCAGTGATATATATAGTAGTTTTCAAAACATGGTTTCTATCGCTACCAGCAGCAATTAAAACAGCTTCTAAGTTTTCTAGTGTTTTGGTTGTTTGTACCTCAATTGACTGTAATTGTTGATCTGGATTTTCGATATCTATTGGCAGTTGCCCTGAAACATAGATAGTTGAACCATCAACCATAGCTTGAGAATAAGCTCCCAGTGGTGCTGGGGCATTTTTTGTATAAATTGATTTCATATATTGAGTCTCCTTGATGTGATATAATGCACAAATCATGCAACAACAGACTATTAGAAACATCATTAATTTTCAAGGGATTGGAATTCATTCTGGGAAACCAGTAAATATCGCTATTAAACCAACATCCACTGACATGGGTATAGTCTTTGTAAGAACTGATTTAAATAATACTCAAGTACCAGTAAAACCTGCTATGCTTGCGAATAGCAGTAGAGCCACCATCCTAAATCATCAAAACATTAAAATTGCAACACCAGAACATTTATTAGCAGCCTTATACGGCCTAGGTATTGATAACGCTGTCATAGAGATCGATACCGAAGAGGTTCCAATAATGGATGGTAGTGCAATGAGCTTTGTTAAAGCTATTTTTGATATAGGCATAGAGCAGCAAACAAAACAAAAAAAAGAACTCATAATTACTAAACCGATTTTAGTAAAAAATGGGGATTGTTATTTACTGGCAGAACCAGCCTCAAAATTTAAAATATCATATATACTCGATTATCCAGAAACCTTTATAGGCCAACAAGTACTAGCTTTAGATATTAATACTGAATCCTTTATTGAGCAGATTGCCCCGGCTAGAACCTATGGCTTTTATAATGAAGTAAAAGAACTATTAGAAAATAATCTAGCTAAAGGCGGTAGCATAGATAATGCGGTTGTTATTGAAGAGCACAAGTACAGGAATGAACTTAGGTTTCCTGATGAGCTTTGTCGTCATAAAATATTAGATTTAATTGGCGATCTTTCTGTAGTTGGCAAAGCTGTTAAAGGACATTTTATTGGGGTTAAATCTGGACATTTGCTTAACAAGCAAATGGTTGAAGCTATTAGTCTAAAGACCTAGGTTTTGTCTTTCAAACTTAGCTAAATCTTTTAAACGTTTTTTTATTCTTCTAACTTTTCTTACTATATGATCTTCTTCTGGTTGCATACCTTTACCATCTTCAACTTGTTCTTGTTTGTCTTTATTTAGCTTTTGCTTTTTCTTCATTTCTTCTGGTGAGACAATAGCGTTTGCAATGTTATTTAATACTTTATTGAACTGATCCTTATTTGCGCCTGCAGCTGCTGCTGTTTTAGCTACAGCCTTCTGATGATGTTGCGGATTAGTACTTATTGCATCTGAATGTGGAACCTGGGGTATGCTCATATGATAAACCCCTTATTATCATTTATTAGCAAGCTCTTTTTTGCTAGCTCGTCTTCCGCTTCTTTTCGACCCTCTTCCACAGCTGCTTCCAGCTCTTTTTTTAGGCCTTCATAGTTACCGGCATCATCTAAAGCATCTTTGGCTGCATCTAATAATTGATCTGATAGATTTTTTCTTTTTTTATAAAACTCTGGGTTATATTCTGTCATTTATTGCCCCCATTTAGCAAATTAAGCTATTTAAAAATCTCGTGATTTAATACTGTTCGATAAAGTTAAAGCTTCTTCTCTTTGCTCTTTATTATCTAAAACAGCATCTCTAATCATGGCTACAAGACACGCCTCATCATTTGTTAGGTTCTTACCAACAACACCTTCCAACCTAAGTGAAATAAGAATTTGTGCAACAATAATATCTACTTCATCATCATCAAGGTGGCCAAGTGTGTGTTTGAACACACCTCTAAATTTGCGCTTATTTTCGCTAGACATAGTACGAAGGATATCTGTATGATCCTGCTGATTATTTGATCTTTCAGTGTTTATTGGTAATTGATTTTGCATTTTTTTTCTTCTTCTTTTCATATTAACAATATCGTTAATATTAAGAAAATAGATGTATTGATATTATTTAATCATTTAACATAAAAGTTGAAAAACCATTCCAAATAGTGCTGAAACTTTCAGAATCTATTGAATAAAAAACTTTTCTACCTTCTTTTCTGGCCTTGGTAATACCAGCTCTTTTAAGTGTGTTTAAGTGATGGGAAGTTGTTGATTGTTCTAAAAAAAAGTGATGCTCTACTTCTTGAGCGCACATTTCTTTATTCTTTTTTAGAAGCCGCACTATTTCTAGACGTTCTTCATTCGCTAGAGCTTTGAATAACTGTATATATTTATCTAATGATTTTTCGTTCACTTAATTTTACTCACTTCCATATAAGCTCGTAATCTTTCTGGTATTGTAACAGTGCCATCTGCATTTTGATAATTCTCAATTACTGCTGCAAATGTTCTACCAACAGCCAAACCAGAACCATTCAACGTATGAAGGTAGTTTACCTTCCCATTTGTGGATGATCTATATCTTATCATAGCACGTCTGGATTGGAAATCCAGGAAATTTGAACATGATGAAATCTCTCTATAACGACCTTGAGACGGCATCCAAACCTCAATATCATAGGTTTTCGCAGAAGAAAAACCGAGGTCTCCTGTGCAAAGACAAACAACTCTATAAGGTAGCTCTAACTCTTGTAATATTTTCTCAGCATTACCTAACAATAACTCTAGTTCCCTTTCAGAGTTTTCAGGTTTAACAAACTTTACTAGCTCAACTTTATTAAACTGATGTTGCCTGATGATACCAGCAACATCTTTGCCATATGAGCCAGCTTCTTTTCTAAAACAAATTGTTTGAGCTGTTACTTTTTTTGGTAGCTCTTCTTCTGGGATAATTGAGTCTCTATACATATTAGTTAACTGAACCTCTGCTGTTGGGCTAAGCCAATAGTCTGTATCTGTTAACTGGAAGCTATCATCTGCAAACTTTGGTAACTGGCCTGTGCCTAGCATACTTTGGCTGTTTACTACTACTGGCGGCAATATTTCTTGATAGTCATGTTTATCAACATGGGTGTTAAGCATAAAGTTTATTAGTGAGCGCTCTAACTTTGCACCTAATCCCTTATAATAAACAAATCTAGAGCCTGTAACTTTGGCAGCTGTTTCAAAATCTAAAACACCTAAGTTCTTTCCGATTTCATCATGTGGTTTTGGTTTAAATTCAAAATCTTTTGGCACCCCAAACTTTCTTACCTCAACATTATCTTCTTCTGTTTTACCTTTTGGCACATCAGCTAAAGGAATATTTGGCAATTCCTGGGCAGCTTTTTTCATTTGCTCTTCAAGCTGTTGTAAAACTTCATTTTTTTGTTTTATTTCATCAGATAGAGTTTTTAGCTTGGTAAGCTCTTCTGGAATTGGCTTTCCTTTAGGGACACTACTATTGCGTTTATTTTTTAAAGTATCAATAGTTTGCAATACTTCACGCCACTGTTCATCTAGCTTTTTATAATTATCTAAATATTCTGGTGGATAATTACGGCTATCTAACCCAGCCTTTACATCATCCCAATTTTCTCTTATTTTTTTTGGATCTATCATTTATTAATTTACCCTTTTTCTTTTTTATATGAGCCTAAAACACGAAAATATGAAGTAGTTTCTTTTACCAATTCCAATGTTTCTATTATTTTCTGATCTTTTGAGCCACCTTCAAAATCTATAAAAAATAGATACTCACCCAAAACCTCTTTGGTTGGTCTTGAAGTTATTCTCGTTAAATTTATATTATTTTTTGCAAATTCTTTTAGTACTGAAAAAAGACTACCAGGCTCATCTTTTTTTGCAGCAAAAACTATTGAAGTTTTGTTAGCTGTATCTTGATTAACAGCACTTCTCGTTAGAACCATAAAGCGAGTTTCATTGTTTTTTGCGTCTTGAATATCTTCTTTAATAATTTTTAAGCCATAGATATTTGCCAGTTCTTTATTACCCAAAACTCCAGCAACTATATTTGACCTTTCTTGTAAATCTGGGATCTTAATATCTCCATTTGCTATCATCTTTGCAGCAGCAGCTGTTGAAGCATAAGAATGGGTTGTTACATTAGGCATATTATCAAGTAAAAAGTTTCGACATTGAGCTATTGGTTGAGGATGAGAAATAATATCTGTAATCATCTCTAAAGAACATTGTTCTTTTGCCAACAGACACTCTTTTATAGGAATAACAACTTCTTCTTTTATGTGGATATTTTCAGTTTTAACTAGTAAATCTATATTGATATTTACAGAGCCTTCCACTGAATTTTCTATCGGCACTACTATCTCTTGGCAATCATTATTTTGTAACATAACGAATAAATCAAAGAAGTTTTTTGCAGGTATACCCTCTGCTTCTAATTGGTTTTGATTCAAATATTTTTCAAGTGCCGAGTTAGAAAATGTTCCTATTGGCCCTAAATATCCTATTTTTAACATAGTTGAAATAATTCACACCCTTTTTTTTAGGCAGGTAACAACGTTAGGTTCATTACCTGCCTAAAAGATTACAATAATTCTGGATATAAAGGAAACTTTTTTGTAAGTGTAGTAACAGCTTCTTTAATTTTCTGTTTTACTGCGTCATCTTCTGGATTACTTATTACTTTAGCAATCATATCTGCGATAGCCTTCATTTCAGGTTCTTTCATGCCTCTTGTTGTAACTGCTGGTGTACCGATTCTGATACCGGATGTTACAAACGGACTTTGCGGATCTTTTGGTATGGTATTTTTGTTTACTGTAATACCAACTTCATCAAGTGCTTTTTCTGCAACTTTTCCTGTTATATCTTGTTTTAGAAGCTTAACTAATACTAGATGGTTATCTGTACCACCTGAAACTAGTTCTAGTCCTTTATCCATTAAGCTAGTTGCTAACGCACTTGCATTTGCTAAAACTTGTTTTTGATATATTTTAAACTCAGGAGCTAATGCTTCCTTAAAAGAAACTGCTTTTGCAGCAATAACGTGCATTAGAGGACCACCTTGCATACCTGGAAAAACTGCTTTATCTATTTGCTTTTGTAGCGCTTCTTTACAAAGGATAATACCACCTCTTGGTCCACGTAAAGTTTTGTGTGTTGTACTTGTCACAACATCTGCATAATCAACTGGATTTTGGTGAAGGCCTGCTGCAACAAGCCCAGCTATATGCGCCATATCTACCATAAGTAAAGCATTAACTTTCTTTGCTATTTCACTAAACTTAGCAAAATCAATAGCTCTTGCATAAGCTGATGCTCCAGCAACTATCAGTTTAGGTTTACACTCAAAAGCTATTCGCTCTAACTCTTCGTAGTTAATTTGCTCTGTTACATCATCTACACCATAAGGCACAACATTAAAGTAAGCGCCAGACATATTAACGTGCGAACCATGAGTTAAGTGACCGCCATGAGATAAATTCATACCCATAATAGTGTCACCTGGTTTAATTAGTGCAAAGTAAGTTGCCATATTTGCCTGTGCCCCTGAATGTGGCTGTACATTTGCATGGTCTGCGTTAAAAAGTTCTTTAGCTCTTGAACGTGCAATTTCTTCTACTTCATCAACATGTTCGCAACCACCATAATATCGTTTTGATGGAAGCCCTTCTGCATATTTATTGGTAAGCCAGCCTCCTTGTGCTTGCATAACCTCTAACGATGTGAAATTTTCTGATGCAATTAGTTCTATATTATTTTGCTGTCTTGCTAGCTCTGCCTTTAGATGACAAGCTAATTCTGGATCAAAACTCTCAACTAATTCTAAACCTTTCACTTTAATCGCCGCCTGTTCTTTTACTGTCATTTTATTACCCTCCTATTTTTTTTAATTTTATAAATCTAAAACTATAATTGTTCCAAATTGGTTTTTAGATTTTTACCGTGTATAAAGATACATAAGACAAATCTAAAAATCAATTTGGATCGAGTAGACCACCGTTCTTATAACCCTACTGACTCTCTTACCTCTAACATAGTTATAGCTGCTATTTCTCTCGCTTTTTTAGCTCCAGCATTTAGAACCTCCTGAACATAATCTGGCTTTGCTGATATCTCTTCACGCTTAGTTCTAAAGCCTTCTAACATATCATTCACGACTTTTGCACATTCTTTTTTACAATCAACACAGCCAATCTCACCCGATTTACACTGACTAGCAATTTCAGTGACTCTGTTACTTATATTAAATGTTTTTTGATATGCATATACAGGGCATACCTCTGGATTGCCAGGGTCATTTCTTCTTTGTCTATTTGGATCTGTTAGCATCTTCATAACTAATTTAGTGGTTTCTTCTGCTGTTGCTGATATAGCTATATCATTGCCATAGCTTTTAGACATTTTTCTACCATCTGTACCAGGTAAAATAGGAATTTGCGTCAGCTTTTCAGCTGGCTCTGGGAAAACATTTTTATATAAATGGTTAAAACGTCTAGCTATTTCACGTGTAAGCTCTAAGTGAGCTAATTGATCTTGGCCTACAGGAACAACTTCTGCTTTATAAAGCATGATATCTGCTGCCTGTAATACTGGGTAGCCAAGAAAACCATATGTATCTAGATCTTTACCCTTTATCTCTTCTTTTTTTGACTTGTAAGAAGGCACCCTAGTTAACCAGGATAAGGGCGTTATCATAGAAAGTGCTAAATGCAGCTCGCTATGCTCTTTCACTTCTGATTGATTAAATAAACAGCTTTTTTCTGGGTCTATGCCAGCAGCTAATAAATCAAGTGCTAAGTTATACTTATCTGTTCTCAATTTCGCTGGATTCTCATAAACACTAGTTAAAGCATGAAGGTCTGCAATCATAAAGAACGCATCGTTATCTTCTTGCATTTTAGCCCAGTTAGACACCGCACCCAAATAGTTTCCGAGGTGCATTCTACCTGTTGGTTGGATTCCACTTAATAGTCTTTTTTTATTCATAAGAACATCTTAAGTTTAGCAATTATTAGTTTTCTCTTTTTTCTTAGAACTTGGAGAATACTATAAATGCAAATAACACTAATAATAAAAAAAGCATAGGCAATTGTGCCTGAAAAATTGCTCAAAAAAATCGCTAATAATCCCAAAAATAAAGAGCCCATATAAATACAAAACACTACTTGCTTTTGAGTTAAGCCAAGGTCTAACAAATTATGATGTATATGATTATTATCTGGCTTGAAAATTGCTTTTTTGTTTTTCATCCGCCTAACAATAGTCATAAAAGTATCTGAAATTGGAATACCAAGTATCAGAACAGGAATTACTATCGCTAAAGTAGCTGTACTTTTAAAAACGCCAATAATAGAAGTGACTGACAAAATAAACCCTAAAAACATAGCACCAGAATCACCCATAAATATTTGGGCTGGCGAATAATTGAAACGTAGAAACCCTAAAGATGAACCAATAATTGCAACTGTCATAACTGCTGCTACATATTGATGCATCTGAACAGCAACCACAAACAATACACAAGCAGAAATAGCTGCAACACCAGCTGCAAGACCATCAACACCGTCTATCAGGTTTATGGTATTAGTAATACTAACTATCCAAATAACAGTCACAGGTAAAGACATCCAACCTAAATAATACATACTACCAAACGGATTAGATATAAAACCTATTGAAATACCAAAATAATAAATAACTAGTGCCGCCATTATCTGGCCGGCCAGTTTTAGCCATGGATTTATCGAGTAAATATCATCTAATATCCCTAAAACCAAAATCATACTTGTGCCAATAATAACACCTATTAATGAATGATTAATTGGTAAAGTTGCAATAATTGCCACAAAAAAACCAATGAAAATAGCTACCCCGCCCAACCTTGGCATAGGGTCTTTATGAATTTTTCTTGAGGATGGTTTGTCATAGACTTTTGCTTTTATTGATAGCTTTTTTATTAGAGGTGTAACAAACAAGCTACAAGTAAAAGCTGTAAGCAATACAGGAAAAAAATTTTTAAATAAAAAAACAACTAATAGATTAGACAAATATTTTACCTCAAGTTAAATTTTAACTACATAATAAAACAATAGTAAAAAAAAGTTAATCATCTGCTTTAGCATTTGATACTACCTCTGATGGATATATTTGGTAAAGTAGGCAAGCCACTTCAGAACCATTTTTCACTTTTTCCAATGTTGGGATAAGTGCAGAACATTCAGGCATTACATTTGGACATCTTGGATGAAAATGGCAGCCTTTAGGTACGTTCATAGTACTTGGCACATCACCCCTTAATAACGATACTGGCGTTTTAGCACTTGGGTCTGGTTTTGGAATAGCAGAAATCAAAGCTTTTGTGTAAGGGTGCTGTGGATTACTAAATATCTCTTTTGGGACGCCCTTTTCAACAATTTTTCCTAAGTACATCACCACTATATAGTCACAAAACTGAGCAATCACTCCAAGGTCATGAGAAATTATTAAGATAGACATATCAAACTCGTCTTTTATTTTCATTAATAGATCCAAGATTTGAGCTTGGATAGTTACATCAAGAGACGCGGTTGGCTCATCAGCAATTAAGAGCGTTGGCTTCATTGAAAGAGTCAACGCAATCATAATACGTTGACACATACCTAAAGAGAATTGGTGTGGGTAATCATTAATTCTATGCTCTGGATCAGGAATATTCACCTTTTTTAAAAGCTCAATTGCAAGCGCCTTAGCTTCTTTTTTATTTACATCTTGGTGCAAAAGAATAGTCTCTATCATCTGGTTGCCAATAGAGAATACAGGGTTAAGGCTTGCAAGTGGATTTTGAAAGATGAGACCAATTTCAGAACCTCTAATTTTTTGCATCTCTTTTTTTGTTAAGTTCTGCAAATTCTGATCTTGATAAATTATTTGTCCATTTTCAACTTTGCCATTATTGGGTAAAAGATCAAGAATCGATAATGCAGTAACGCTTTTACCAGACCCTGACTCCCCAACAATACCTACTATTGATTTTTTTGGAACATCAAATGAAATACCATCAACTGCAACAGTGCTTTTATCGCCCACCTTAAATACTGTTTTTAAATTTTTTACTTTTAGCATTCTTATTTCTCTACTTTGATTCTCTGGGATTCAAACCTGACCTTAAGAAATCGCCCAGGAAATTCAATGATAATACTGTTAGACTAATAAGTACACCTGGCGCAATTGCCATCCAGGGTGCATCTATCATAAAGGAAAGACTGTTCTCCAACATATTTCCCCAAGATGCATGTGGAGGCTGGATACCAAGACCTAAATAGCTCAAAACTGACTCTGTTAATATAGCTGTGCCCATACCCAACATACTAGCAACAATAATTGGGTTTAAGGCATGAGGTAAAATGTGTTTTATTAGTACCCGTAAGTGGCTTATGCCTCTTGCATAGGCAGCTGTAATAAAGGGGCGTTCTTTGATACTCAGGATCTCTGCCCTTACTAACCTAGAAACACCTGTCCAGCTGGTTAAACCAATAACAAACATTACATTATAAATACTAGGCTTAAGTAAAATCTGAATTGTTAATATCAAGAATATAGTTGGTATAGCCATAAAAACGTCAACAAAGCGCATAATTAGCTCATCAACCCAACCACCAAGATAGCCAGCTATTGTACCAACAAAAATACCAACAAAAATCATAATACCTACTGACACTAAACCTACGGTCAAAGAAACCCTAGCCCCATAAATTAGTCGCAATAAAATATCGCGACCCAAATCATCTGTGCCAAATATATGGCGTATTGAAGGTGCTGCTGGCTCACCAATACAGTTGGGGTCAAACCCGTTTGGATCCAAATTTGAGAACATAGGTATTATTATGGCTAAAATAATAATAAGCGCTAAAAAACCCGCTGATAGTTTAAAACTCCAACTCATTTTTGCTAGTTTCATTTATTAACTTTTCTTTATCCTAGGATCTATCCAAGCATAAGCAATATCTGCTAATAGATTACCCATAATTATTAATGCAGATGAAAATAGTATTGTGCCCATTAGAATAGGATAGTCACGTGCAAAAATTGCAGAAACACCTAACTGTCCCATGCCAGGCCATGAAAATATATATTCAATAATAAAAGAGCCACCTATTAAGCCTGGCAAACTTAGCCCTAAAATCGTAATTATTGGTAAGGCTGCGTTTTTGAAAGCATGTTTAAATAATATCCGAGTCTCAGAAAGACCCCTAGCCCTTGCTGCCTTTATATAGTCCATCTCCAATATATTTATTATGCCAGAGCGATGATAGCGAGTAAGTACGGCTAGCCCTCCAATTAATATTGTTAATAACGGTAAAAGCATATGTTTGCCAATATCAAAAGCTTTAATCAAAAATGAAGCATTAGTAAGCGACGGATTCATAAAACCGGCTGTCGGCAACAAATCCAGCTTTAAAGAAAAAAATAAAATAAACATCAAACCCAACCAAAAGGTGGGTATAGATAAACCTAAAAAGCTTAGCACCGTTACTGCATTATCAAAAAAAGAGCCTTTTTTAGCGCCAGCTATTATGCCCAAAGGGAATGTGCTAATTATGATAAGCAACATTGAAGAAACTGAAAGAAGCAAAGTAGCTGGTAACCGCTCGGTAATAGAAGCAAAAACAGATTTACTTGTAATATACGAGTAACCCATATTACCTTTAAGAATATTTTTCAGCCAAATTACATACTGAATACCCACTGGCTTATCAAACCCCAAATTCTTTTTTAATTGAATAACATCCTGAGCACTAACACTGGGATCCATATACATATTAGCAGGGTCACCAGGTGCCAATTTCATAATTAAAAAAGCTATAAAAGTCATGACAATTATTAGTGGGATAGCAAGCAAAACTCTTTTTACTATATATTTCATAAGGGTTTGGTTACAAAAACGTCCTCTATTCTATTCATTAAACCAGCAGGACCTGGCCTTGATAAACCACCGACCCTCTTATTTACACCAATAATAGTATCTGGATAAAATAAAAATATATAAGGGACATCAAAAGCTATTTTTTGATAAATTTCCTCATAAATAGCTTTTCTTTTGGGAATATTCACTTCTTGTCTACCAGCTATCAAAAGCTTATTCACGGCCAAGTTTCTATACCCTATAAAATTAAAGCCATTAGGATATTGTGATGAATGCCAAATAGAATAACTATCAGGGTCAATACCTAACGACCAGCCAAGCATTACCATATCAAATTTTTTAGGATTATCCGAGGCATTAATGATTTTCAAGAGCGAGCGCCACTCCTTAACTTGGATATCTAATTTTATTCCTACTTGAGCTAAAAACTGCTGTATGATTTGAACGCATTTTTCACCAACTTTATTTCCTTTTGGAACAAAAATAGTTAAGGCCAGTTCTTTCCCATTCTTTTTATATAGCTTTTTTTGATGATCAAATTCATAGCCAGCCGCTACCAAGAGCTTGCGACTTTTTTCAGGTGAATAGTCATATTTTGGGATATTGTTTTGATTATCTGGGTATGACCACAACTCTGGCGACGTTGGTAGCCAAGCAGCCTTGCCTTTACCCTTTAAAACAGATCGCACCAAAGAATCTTTATTTATTGCATGAGAAATCGCTTTTCTGACCCTAATATCATAAAGAATCGGATGTACTTGGTTTATACCAATATAACTATAATGCAGTTTTTGATATTGAAAAATTTCTAAGTTTTCATCCTTTTCAAATCTTTTTAAATCTTTTGCTGGAATGCCTGCCATATCGATTTCTTGCTTGGATAATGAAACTAAATTTGTATTGGTATCTGGAATAATCTTATAAAGAATTTCTTTTACTTTTGGCTTTGGCCCAAAATAGTTTTCATTTCGTACTAACTTAATATATTGACCAGACTTCCATTCAACAAATTTATAAGGGCCAGTACCTATAGGATTGAAATTGAATTTTGATTTATTTATATCATCTTTATTTAAAATATGCTCTGGTAAAATCTCTATTCCCAAGCTCATCAACAAAGGAGCAAATGGCTCTGGCGAAATTATTTTTAGCACATAGTCATTTACAATAATTATGCTAATTGGCTTTTTATTTATGTAATAGTTACTTCTTCTTACTGTGTTTGTGTCTGGGTTCATTATTGTTTTAAAGGTAAATGAAACATCCTCAGCTGTAAAATTTCTACCGTCATGCCATTTCACATCTTTTCTTAGATAGAATGTATATATAGTCCCATCTTCTGAGACATTGTAACTAGTTGCTAGGTCTGGCTCTGGCTTCAGGTCTTCATTGATCCTAATCAAGCCATTAAAAACCTTGCCAATAACCTCTGATGAATAGGCATCTGTAGATAATATTGGGTTTAATAGCGATGGCTCTGCAGAAAGAGATAGGTTTAACATGCCATTAGGGTCGGGAACTTGGGCACCCCAATCATTTAAAGATTTATCTTTCTTACAACCAACAACCAAAACCATCATAAGAAGTAATATCACATAATATTTTGATTTCACTTTTTTCTAAGACCTCCTAATCAAGGGATATCTCACGATATTTAAGCATCCATTCCTTGATAAATATTATTATCTATCAAATAATTCTCTATATAATTAAGAGATGTTTGTTTTAAGAATGTCCAATCAGGTGCAATTAAATGATCTTTGGGCGCATCACCAGCTAAGCGGTGGACAATAATTTCTTCTGGCAAAATTGCTATTATATTTGCAAGTATATGGGTATATTCTTCTAATGAAAATAAATTAATATTACCAGCCTTATACTCTTGCTCAAAAACACTATTTTTTACAATATGAAGATTATGAAATTTTATGCCATCAATATTTAGTGCTATTAATCGCGTAACCGTTTGCATCATCATCTCTTCTGTTTCGCCAGGCAACCCTAAAATAACATGAACACAGACACGTAAACCTCTTTTTTTACAACGTAGATAGGCATCTTCAAAATCTTGCATACTGTGCCCCCTATTAATACTAGCCAATGTTTTATCATGTGATGACTCCAAACCAATTTCTAGCCAATGATACAGACCCTTCATAATGGGGGTAATAACATCCAAAACCTCTTCACTAAGGCAATCTGGACGGGTTGAAAGGTCAAGACCAACGATACTTTCGTCCTTTATTGCATCTTGCAGATGTTTTTTTAATATCTCTAAATCACCATATGTTGAAGTAAAAGACTGAAAATAAGCTATAAATTTTTTGGCTCGATATCTGCTAGACATGAATCTCTTGCCATTTTTCACCTGCTCTATTATTGGAATGTTTTTGTTGATATTAACAAAATGCGAACCAGTCGCCCCACAATAATGGCAACCCTTATTTCCTTTTGTACCATCACGAGTTGGGCAGGTAAAACCAGTCTCTAAAGAAATTTTATAAATATTTTCTTTAAAGATAGCCCTTAGCTCGTTACCAAAGTAATTATAGTTACTTTTAGTAGACAATTTAGTTTCATACTTCATTTTTCTTTTCATAATTTAGCAACGTTTATTATTTCACGAAAAAGGGTATTATAGGAATAGCCCATGAATAAAATCTATTTTCAAAATATTAATGAGTCTCTAGAACACCTTGAAATCTTTTTCGCTGATATTACGCGTATTTGGGAAGAGAGAAAAGGGCCTGAAGGAATAGAAAAGATACTGGCTAAAAAAATCGACCTTGTTAAAGACGGCACAATAAAAGGCCATATACTTTTTGATAACAATCAACCTGTAGCTTTAGCCTGGGTAGAGTTCATGAGCCCATATTATGGCAATATGCTTCTTCACTGCATAGATGAAGAATACATACCTGCCATTACAAACAAAATAATTGAATCATCACTTATTAATAATGCCATTTTAGAAGTAATCCAATTTACAGATACAGATCAATATCATCAATTATTTAGAGCTGCTGATTTATTTGAAAATATTAGACAAAGGATGGCTATTTATATTGATGAAACCTTTTCTTTCCCTGATGAAAAGCCCTTTATATTTTTTGAAGAAGCAGGGTCTGAACATGTAGATATTTCTAGTAAAATCAGCTTTGATGCACATAAAGTTAGTAAAGACTATGAACATTATGTTGAACTTAGTGAGCTAGATAAAAGACAGGCTTTAGAAAAGCGTCTTTATACTGGGTCTTATGGCAAAGTCATCAGACCTGCAACTTTACTTATGTATTACGAAGACACACCTATCGGCGCTTGTTCTGTAGTTTCTACTTCTTGCTGGGGAATGGAAGATGTTCCTTGGGTTTTCGATCTTTCCCTTGACCCTAAATATCATGGTCAAGGGCTTGGGAAACATCTGATGCAACAAGTCCTTGCAATTCTAGCTAATGCTGGATATACGATTACTGGGCTGGCAGTAACAACATCAAATAAAAGCGCTATTGGGCTCTATGAAAAACTTGGGTTTTTCAAGGTTGATGAGTTTAGCGAGTTTACCAGGGTTATATCCTAAAATTTGAGTATATTTCTTTATTGACGCATCTAATCCTGAATAAGTATAATCCTGCGTTATGAACAATAAATTAACTAAACAATTTTCCAAGATGTTACTTTTCGCTGGCTCTTCTCACCCAGAACTGGGTCAAGCTATAGCAAAATATATCGGTATTAAACTGGGCGACATTAAACTTTCAACATTTAGCTGTGGCGAAACATACGCTAAAGTTAATGAATCTATCAGAGGTCAGGAAGTATATATCATTCAAACTGCAGGTTCAAATATCAATGATGATTTGATGGAGCTTTTCATTATGATGGATGGCATGAAACGAGCTTCTGCTGCAAAAATAAATGTAGTTATTCCTCACTTCGGCTATGCAAGACAAGACAAAAAATCAGAACCAAGAGAACCAATCTCTGCCAGACTAATTGCCGATCTACTTACAGCTGTAGGAGTTGATCGAGTGATCACTGTTGATTTGCATGCAGATCAAATTCAGGGCTTTTTCAATTCACCAGTTGACCACTTAACTGCATTACCTTTGTTTGCAGATTATTTCAAAAAAAAGAAACTTAAAGATTTGGTTGTTGTTGCCCCAGATGCTGGTAGAGTACGGTTTGCCAAAAGACTTGCATCCATAATCGGCAATAACACAACACTTGCTTTTATGCACAAATCCAGGCCAAGGCACAACGTTGCTGAGGTTGTAAATATTGTTGGTGAGGTTAAAGATAAAACAGTATTACTAGTTGATGACATGGTTGATACAGCAGGATCTATTACAGCAGGACTTGCTAACCTTAAAAAGCATGGCTGTAAAGATGAGATATACCTTGCCACAACACACCCTGTTTTTTCTGGCCCTGCTATAGAGCGTTTAGCTAAAGCCGGGTTCAATGAGGTTATTGTTACAGATACTATCCCGATACCTAAAGAATCTCAGTTTAAAGGCTTAAAAACACTTAGCATGGCACCAATGATTGCAGAAGCAATTAAACGTGATTTCCTAAACGATTCTATTTCTTCTTTGTGGTAATTCATCATTCTCCGCATAAGCGAGAATCCATAGTAATTTTTTAAAAAAACAAAAAGCCTCTGAATTTTTCAGAGGCTTTTTGTTTTTGTGAATTCCCGCCTACGCGGGAATAACACAATTATTGTAGCAAATACTAAACTTGAGGACCCGCAGCTCTAAGAGCCTTTCCTTCGTCTGTTCCTGTATAGTTTTCAAAGTTCTTAACAAAACTTTCAGCTAGCTTCTTAGCTGTTGCATCAAAGTCTGCCTTATCTGCCCAAGCGTTTCTTGGGTTAAGCAAATTTGAATCCACACCACTAATTGCTTTTGGAATAGATATGTTAAAAATCGGCATTGTTTCGCATTCTGTGTTTTCTAGGCTACCATCAAGAATTGCATCAATGATTTTTCTAGTTGCAGGTAATGACATACGAGAACCAACACCGTATTTTCCACCAACCCAGCCAGTATTAACAAGATAAGCTTCAGCATCATTCTCTTCCATCTTTTTACCAAGAACATCAGAATACACTGTCGGATGTAAGGCTAGGAACGCTTGCCCAAAACAAGATGAAAAAGTTGCTACAGGTTCTGTAATACCAAGCTCTGTACCAGCAACTTTAGCAGTATAACCTGATAGATATTGATACATTGCTTGTTCTTTATTTAGTTTGGCTACTGGAGGTAGTACACCATAAGCATCGCAAGTTAGAAAAATAATCTTTTTAGGATGTCCTCCTTTTGATATTGGTTTTACAACATTATCAATATGATAAATCGGATAAGAAACTCTGGTGTTTTGAGTTTTCTTTGCTGATTTAAAATCGATTTTACCATTTCCATCTATATCAAGGTTTTCCAAAAGCGCATCTTTTTTGATAGCTCCATATATATCAGGCTCATTCTCTTTTGATAGATCAAGACATTTTGCATAACAACCACCTTCAAAATTGAAGATCCCGTCTTTATCCCAACCATGCTCATCATCGCCAATAAGAGCGCGATTCGGATCTGTTGAAAGAGTAGTTTTACCTGTTCCTGATAAGCCAAAGAATAATGCTGTATCACCAGCTTTACCCATATTAGCAGAACAATGGAAAGCGCCTATTCCTTGTAGAGGTAAGAAATAGTTCATGATAGTAAAAATACCTTTTTTAATTTCGCCACCATACCAAGAGCCAAGGACACAAGTCATTCTTTCTTTAATATTGAAAGCTGCACATACTTCTGTACGCATATTGAATTTTTCAAATTCAGGGTTTGTTGCTTTGCAAGCATTAAGAATTGTCCAGTCAGGTTTAAAGTTTTGTAGTTCTTCAGCTGTTGGTCTTATAAACATATTTTTAAAAAAGTGAGCCATCCATGCCACCTCAGTTACAAGGCGAATGCTCATTCTAGTATCAGCATTTGCACCGCAAAAACCGTCTATAACATATATTTTCTTATTGCTTAGCTGCCCTACAGCAATTTTTTTAACATGCGCCCATGCTTCCTCTGATAACGGTTTGTTATCTGATGCACTAGCTTCTTTACCAGCTTTACCCCACCAAACATTATCTTTTGATACTTCTTCTTCAACAACATATTTATCTTTTGCTGATCTCCCTGTGAATTTGCCAGTATCAACAGAAACTGCTCCTAGCTCTGTTAGGTAACCTCTTTCAAATCCTTCTAATGATGAATCAAGTTCAAACTTATACAAATCATCATAAGATGGATTTTTAATAACTTCCTTATCGGTAGTTATACCAATATCCTTTAGTTCTTCTATATATACAGCTGTACTCATAGTCTTTTCCTCCTATTTTTTATTTTTGAGACAATTTTTAAGATTTTATGAAAAAAGCCTTATTTCAGGCTTAAAAAACCTTAACAAAAAAACTAGGTGATTTATCAGATAGTATTCTTGTTAAGGTTTTGTTTTTATGAGCAATTTTTAGCTGCGTCATAACTGCTAAAAGGATATTATACTGAGATATTGTTTTTTGGCAAGACCCACCTACAACCAATACTCATTTGAAAAACTTTATTAGTTAAACAGTCAACATGTTATAATTATTAATTATGAAAAACCAAAAACTCAACCAAATTATATTGTCTTTTTTTAAAGATAAAAAAGCTTCGAATAAAGATCAAGTCGAGTATATAACCACAAATTTTGTAGAAAAAATCAAACTAAACAACCTTGATTTTGATACAAAAATTGATTTTGCAATTAAAGCTATCCCTTTATATTTAGAAAAGATCCTGACCCATAACCTTGATGATTTGGTTAAACTAAGTTTTGTATCTATGTACTTAAAGTATTTGGCAGGAGATACCGGCAAGCTTAAATGGCAAGATCTAGAAACGCTTAAACCTCAAGATTTAGTAAACTATAGCCACTTATCTGTAAACAACCACCAGTTAGGGTTAGCCAACCTTGACCAAGTCGCAGTAATTAAACTTAATGGTGGGCTTGGCACTAGCATGGGCTGCTCTGGCCCTAAATCTGCAATACCTGTAATTGATGGCAAGTCTTTTTTAGAAATAATTGCAGAACAAATTTATAACTTACAAGATGAGCATTCTATTAATATTCCTTTTATATTAATGAATAGCTTTAATACCCAAGAAGCAACAAAAAATATTTTAGAAAATAAAATTAATTATATGGAACTAATACAAAATGAGTTCCCAAAACTAGCTGCAACAACAAACCTTCCATTTACTTATTCCAAAGAAAAGAATAAAGAATGGAACCCGCCAGGACATGGAGATATTTATATTTCATTGGTTATAAGTGGGTTGCTTGATGAGCTTATTTTTAAAGGCATTGAATACGCCTTTATTTCCAACTCTGACAACCTAGGCGCTACAGTTTGCCCTAAAATTCTTGGATATATGATAGAAAACAACATGGATTTCATTATGGAAACCGCAAAAAAAACAAAAGAAGATGTTAAGGGCGGCACCTTGATTAGAAAAGATGGCAAACTAAATTTACTTGAACGTGCCCAAGTTGAAGAAGCTCATATAGCAGAGTTTGAAGATATTGAGGTTTTTAAAGTTTTTAATACCAATAGTATCTGGATAAACCTACTATCTTTAAAAGAAATATTTTCTAGAAAAATAATAGAGCTCCCAATGATAGCTAATAATAAAGAAGTTGATAGCCAAAAAGTCGTGCAACTGGAATCAGCAATGGGGTCTGCAATAGGTAGTTTTAATAAGGCTTGTTCTATTGTTGTTGAACGAGACAGGTTCCTACCTGTAAAAAAGACTAGTGACTTAATGGTTATTCAATCAGACTATGTAGAAAAGCACAAAAACGGCACTGTATCACTTTACAAAAAAAGAAAACAAGCTGGCTATCCTACAATTAAGCTAAGCAAACATTTTGAAAAGGTAGCTGACTATACTCAAAGAGTAAAAAACACTCCTTCTTTAAAAAATGCTTCGAAAGTTGTGTTAGATGGCGATATTTATATAGAAAACCCTGTTGTTTTTGATGGTGAAACCGAAATTATTGCTGACGAAAAACTCATAATTTAATAAAAAGGGTTTCTTTACAGCGACCCTTTTTTAATAGTATTATTTTTCTATTATGGAATGGGCAACACTACTTTCTTATATTCAAAAAGGTGAGAATTCATCTACCAAATTTCTTTCTCGTGTAGAATCTGAGGATTCTTTAGGGCCACTGATAACAGCTTTAGCCAATGCTGAAGGTGGCAAGATATTTATTGGGATTGATGTTAGTAATTTTCATTTAATTGGCACAAGTATTGATAAATGCTGGATTGATGAAGTTACTAGATGGTGCAAACCTGACATCTATATAAAAACTGATTTCATTGCTAGAAATGACAAAAATATTCTTTGTCTTACAATACCTGAAGGTACTACTAAACCCTATTTCTTTAAACGAGAAAGTTTTTCACTAGATAATACAAACCCAAACATTTCACTACTTAAAAATGATAATATTGTTATGCCAGAATCATATGAAATAGTAGAACAACTACCTCACGAAGAACAAAACAAAATTGCAAGTATTGTAGAAGAGCATGTTCGAGGAAACAATATAGAAACCCAAAAAATTAAAAACAAAGTTACAACTGAATTTGAAACTATAATTAATGAAAAGGCTGAAATACAAATAGAAACCGAACCATCAACAGATGAACAACGCCTTGAAATAACTGAAACAAATAATAAAAGTACTAATAAAGAACAAGAGCAAGAACCAAACCTTAACCAAAGACAAATTAATGCACTAGATTTCCTTGTTAAAGAAGGTTCAATAAAAAACAAACAATACAGAGAACTGTTTAGCGTTTCTCACAAAACCGCACATATTGAGTTGGTTGATATGGTAACTAAAGGCTATTTTGTTATACATGGATCTGGTAGAAGCACTTGCTACAAATACAATCCATCCAAAGAACGACAACCTAGTTTGTTATAGTAGATCGCAACCTGCGGTTGCAATCTACAAAAAAAAGCTACCCTTTAACTTTTGCCATCAAAGAATCTGCAGCTTCTTGCGTTGGAGCTTCAATAAAAACCCTAACTATTGGCTCAGTATTTGATGGCCTTACGTGGATCCATGCATTAGGAAATATTATTTTTATGCCGTCTTCTTTGTTTTTTTCTGCGTCTGGGAATTTCTGCTCTACTTTGCCTAGATATTCTTTGATTTCTTCTCTATTTGAAACCGCAACTTTTTCTCTTAGCATTACAAATTTTGGATACTCACCAACTATTTCTGATACTGTTTTCTTTTTAGCTGCTAGGTGTTTTAGGGCGATTACTATACCTACAAGACTGTCTCTACCCCAACCCACTTTTGGGTAGATCACTCCGCCATTACCTTCACCACCAACTTGTGCTTTTATTTCTTTTAGTCTGGCAGTTACATTTGGTTCGCCAATTTTTGTGTAATCAACGGTTGCGTTGTGTTTTTTTGCAACAGCATCAATTACCATTGATGTTGAAAGGTTAACAACAACTCTTTTATTAACATCTGCAATTTGGCTTAGAATATAGTCTACACAAAAAGCCAAAGAATAGTCCTCGCCTATGAAAGTTCCATCACCAGCTAAAATAACTAGCCTATCCGCATCAGCATCTTGCACAAAACCAATATCAAAATCACCAGCTTTTAGACGCTCTATAAGTCCTGAAAGATTACCCTTTAACGGTTCTGGGTCGTGAGCAAATTTTCCGTCTGGTTCGCTATTCATAATCTCATACTCAACACCTAATTTATCCATTAGAATTGGGTCAATCAGTGCACCTGTCCCGTTATTTGCATCAATAAGAACTTTTAAACCAGAGTTTTTAATAGGTGCTGGATCAATAATAGATAGAACTAGGTCTACATGTTTTTGAAGTGCTTTATTGTCTTCTTTTAAGAGCCCTAAATCATCCCACTGAGCTAATTTGAAATTACCACCAGCTAACATCTGGTGATATTTATCATATTGATCTGAAGTCAGAAAAGAACCTGTTTCATTCATTAACTTGATGCCGTTCCACATTATTGGGTTATGTGAAGCTGTAATCACGATACCACCAGCCGCATTATGATGTTTGATCATTTGCTGAACAGTTGGGGTTGGTACTTTCCCTATATCTATAACATCTGTACCAACAGCTAACAAACCAGATATTACAGAGCCTTTTACCATGTCATAAGAGACCCTGGTATCACCGCCGACAATCACAGGACCCTTCCCAACAAAGCTACCAAAAGCCATGGCCATATCCATGCCTAGCTTAGGGTGTAAATTCTCTCCAACAATAGCTCTAGTTCCTGATGATGATACGATTAGTGGTCTCATAATATTATTAATTCCCTTCTTACAGTTTTTAAGCTGCTTTTAAATTTTATATTCTAATATTATATGATATTTTTATGCCCAATTCTATTTAAATAATGTTAAGATAGTTAGATAATGAAAATTATTAAACTACCATTTATACTCTTATACACCCTATACACGTGGTTTCACGTTTGTTTTGCTGTCTTTTCACATTATTTATTGGCAAGAACTTTTGGCTTTTTATTTAAAGATAAGGAAACTGGTTACTTTAAGCTAGCTCAATTTTTCATTTCTTGCGGTTTTAAATATATAGGCATGCCTGTAAAAGTAGTTGGTCTTGAAAATATACCTAAAGAAAAACCTTTCATTTTAGTCTCTAACCATCAAAGCTTCCTTGATATCCCACTAATCTTGGGATATATACCAAAAAATGTAGCTTTTGTTGCAAAAAAAGAGCTTTTTAAAATCCCTGTTTTGGGATGGCAATTAACTAATATGGGTCATATAAAAATGGATAGACAAAACGCGCGAGCTGCTCTTCAACAGCTAGCAACCTTAAAAGAAACTATTAAGAACAATGGTAAATCATTCATATTTTTCCCTGAAGGTACTCGCTCAACTGATGGAAAGATCCTCCCTTTTAAAACAGGGGCTTTTAAATTAGCAGTAGAAACTGGGACGACTGTTATTCCTTGTCGGATTGATGGCACCATGAAAGCTCTTAATAAAAAAAGTCTTCTTATTAGACACAACCACCTCAAACTCACCATTGGTAAAGCTATTGATGTTGAAAAAAAGTCAGCAAAACCAGAAATAAAAAGCCAGGCTGACAAGCTAAAAAATTCGTGTAGCGACATCATAAACAGTCTTTAAAAAACTTGCTAAATAAGTCAATTTTTGTTACTTTTTAATTCAAAATTTAAAAACCCCAAAAAAGGATCTAATTATGAAAAAAAATAGTGTTTTATATTTTATTAGTTTTATTATGATATTTGCTTTGGCAGGACTTATTAATATTGGTTGCACAAAAGCAGCTAGTAATGATTCAAGTGATAATGCTGCACCAATTATTGCAAATGCTATTGCTGACCAAACAACCACATTAAACGCACTTTATAGCTTTGCCTTTGCTACCAATACTTTCACAGATGAAGATAGCGATACACTAACATATACAGCGACACTTGATGATGATGCTGACCTACCAGCTTGGTTAGACTTTATTGCTGAAGAAAGAGCTTTTATTGGCACGCCAAATACTGAGCAAGCAATAACAATTAATGTTACAGCTGATGATGGTAATAGCCATGAAATCACAGACACTTTTATACTGAATGTGACTTTGACTGGCACTGCAAATGCGGCACCAGTTGTTGCAAATGCAATCGCTGACCAATCAGTAACAGTAAACTCTGCTTTGAACTTTGTTTTTGCTGCTAATACTTTTATAGATACAGACCAAGATGACTTAACATATACTGCAAAACAAGCTGATGGCTCTGATTTACCAACTTGGCTAACGTTCACTGCAAGCACACGCACATTTTCTGGCACACCAACCACAACCGACAATATCACTGTTAACGTCACTGCAAACGATGGTAATAGCCATCAGGTTTCTGATTCTTTTGTAATTATTATTAATGCAGAACTATTAAATGAAAGCGCGGGTCATGAAACATCAACTTTTAGCTCGCTAGACACACCTGTTATTTCAACAACCTATCCAGATTCTTTAACTGGAGGTACTGGCACAACGGGTACACAGTCGCTTAGAATGCCTTTTAAAATAGCAGCTATAGCGCCCATGACTTTTGAAGGACCTGACAATGATGATTTCATTGATAGTGGACAAGATACAACCAAATTTTTAGTTGCTATGTATGCAAACTTCAGCCAGGTAGTTGACTTTATTTTGACTCAATTAGCAGAAACCCCTCTACCTACCGAAAATACCATGACCGCTATAATAAACGAAAACACATACGTTCCAGAACACCTTAAATATGAGGTAGATGGAGACACAAAAACCATAAAACTATACTACACAGCAAACAGCCCTGATGAAGCTGCGCCTGATTTATATTTAGCTTGGGAAACAGTATCTGGCACCACAACAGGAAAACTAGTTCTAAACTCTACTGTAATAGACTTAGCAGGTATAACTGATTCACCAACAGATGCAAGGATGGACTTCACTTTTACTGATACTGAAAGAACCACAGATATCTTCATGAAAATGCCAGACACTGGAACATTTTCATATTTAAAGGGAATGAGAATACAAGCCACTAAAAGCAATGATGATGAGTACACAATAAAAGGAACGTTAGACCTAAGATCGCAACCAGTACCAGCTGGCAACCCTTTAAGATCTATAACGCCTATCCCATCGGGAAATATATATGCTACCTGTAATTCTGATGGATATGGAGCTGCTAAGTTTTTTGTTGATAATATGCTCTTCGTTCTACCAGACAGCACAATGGGTATTTATTTAGGTGATATTTCAAAAACAGAAATTTTTGATACTGTCACAAGCCCTAAGTGGAAGAATGTAAATTTCGAAAAACTTGTATATAAGGGATTCTTGTTAGCTGACATACCAACACAAACGGAATATGAAAATGCATTACATCTAAGTACCGGATATTTCTCTAATTTAGAGATTGATGATGAGACAACACAGCTTACAGTAAGCCTTAACTTATCTCCTGACACAGGTACAGCCACTACTGATACGCTATCAACAACAATCCAAGCAATAGATAAGAGTGACCTACTTAGCTCTCCATATCCTGGCACTGAAACTAGCTGGGACAATGTTTTCACACTTTCTTTCGACTAAATAATTTCAAGGATTACACAGCTTCTTTCGGCTGTGTGATCCTTGACTTTTTTAGACTAGAAATGATATTTTTTTTACCTATATGAAAATCCTATTAATTGGTTCTGGCGGACGTGAGCATAGTATTGCTTTAAAGCTAAAAGAAAGCCCCAGGCTTTTAAAACTGTATATTGCACCTGGTAATGCTGGCACTGCTGAAATTGGCACTAACATCCCTATTTCTGATAGCAATATCGAAGAACTTTTAAACTTTGCTTTAAATGAGGAAATTGACCTAACAATAGTTGGCCCAGAAGCCCCTTTAGTTGCAGGCATCACAGATCTTTTTGAACAAAATAATTTAAAAATTGTTGGACCCGATAAAGCTGGGGCACAACTTGAAGGCTCTAAAAAATGGGCAAAAGATATGATGAAGAGTTGTGGCATACCAACTGCCGGCTATGAAAATTTTGATAGTCTAGAACCTGCAAAAGAATATCTTACCAAAAACAACACATACCCTATTGTTATTAAGGCTGATGGACTAGCTGCTGGCAAAGGTGTCATCATTGCCCAGAACGAAACCGAAGCCTTTGATGCACTAGATATCTGCTTTACCAAAAAACAGTTTGGTGATGCTGGCTCAAATATTGTAATCGAAGATTTTCTTACTGGCGAAGAAGCTTCTATCTTAGCCTTCACTGATGGCAAGGTAATTGTGCCAATGGTCTCTGCACAAGACCATAAAACTGTGTATGATGGCGACAAAGGCCCTAATACAGGCGGTATGGGCGCTTATTCACCAGCACCCATCGTAACAGATAAACTAAGCAAAAAAGTATATCAAAATGTGTTTTTGCCACTACTAAAAGGTTTCAAAGATGCAGGCATAACCTATAAAGGCATTGTTTATGCAGGGCTTATGATTGAAAATGGAGAACCTTATGTAATAGAGTTCAATGCCAGGTTTGGCGACCCTGAAACACAGGTGGTTTTGCCTAGGCTCAAAACAGATCTTATTGATATTTTTGAAGCTATAGCAGATCAAAGATTAGACCAAATAAATATCGAATGGAAAAGCGATGCAGCCGTTTGTGTTATTCTGGCTGCTGGTGGGTACCCAGGATCTTATGAAAAAGGCAAAGAAATAACAGGCCTCGAACTATATGAAACAAACCCTAACATCATACCAATCCATGCTGGTACAAAAAAAACAGATGCTAATAAAATAGTAACAAACGGGGGCAGAGTTTTAGGAGTTGTAAGCCTTAACCCAGACCTACAAACAAGCATAAATGAAGCTTATAAAGCCATTAATAATATTAACTTTGAAAATAAATATTTCAGGACTGATATTGGCGCAAAAGCTTTGAGACATGAATAATAAAAAAGTTATCCAACCTTTTGTTTCCAGATTTGAATCCTATAAAAACATTCTTTCCGATTATTCTTGGGAAAGAGGTGTTAGTAATTTCTTTTTGGAAAAAATCCCGTTTTCATTTAGCACTGGCTCGTTTTGGGCTACAAAAGTAACGCAGCTACTTGAAGAACTTACAAGCGATACCAAAGAAGATTGCCACTCGTATGAATGGGGTGCTGGATTAGGTATACTGTCCAAACAAGTTTTAGATATATTAAAAGAAACTAATATAGACCTCTATAATAGAACCCTCTTACATATTTCTGATTTTTCAGAAGCTTTAATATCTGAGCTTGCTAGCCGCAATGTCTTTTGTGGGCATGAGAAAGCTTATGATTTCATGGTTAATGACATAACAAAGCCTAAATTATATAAAGATATCAAAGCCCAATTCATGTACCTCACATATCTATTAACCTCTTTACCAACTAGACATATCGAAGTTGAGGATGGGGTTATCTATGAAATACAGGTTCAAACCACTATCAACCCTAGAGCTACAATTCTTGATACCACCACTTATCCACCTAAAACACTTAATGCCAAAGCAATAAAGGAAATGTTTACGATAGACAACAAAGAAAAGCTGATATTACTATGCTCTAAAATATCACCTATTTTATTTGAAACACCTAAAAGAATTCCAATACAAAAAATAAATAACTTTATTGCAGAAGAGCATAATGATCTAACTGATTTTGTAGAAACTTTAGACACAAAAAATAAGTGCATTAGGTTTAATTATTCGTTTTATATTAATAAAGCCATAACAAAACTACTTGATTCATTATCAGAAACTGGCGCTATTCTTATCTATGATTTTGGGTTTACTGATGCCTATAAACACCGTGAATTTTCAGACCTTAACCTACATTTAGGTATTGCATATGCTTTCCCTATTTTCGCGCCATATATCGAGTATTTATGCAAAAAAAATAATAGCCATTGCTATATAAATTCATTCGCAGAGGGCCAAGACCAGATAATGGTAATTGGCAAAAACAATAACATTAAAAAGATCTCTAGTAAGATTTTTAGTAATGCTTTTGGTAGTAATGAAATTAGTGTTATTAATAAAATCTTAAGCCACCCAGAACCAGATAAAGTCTCTTTATCTCAAATAGAATCTATCTTAGCTAAATTAATAGAATCAGAGCGTGATAGTTTTTATATACTATCTTCTTTAGGTAGTTACTATCTAAAAATAAAGCGTTATGATCTAGCAAAGCATTTTATTAATAAAACACTTAATACATATAGCTCTATTGCTATTTCTAGTTATATGATTTTGGGTCAAATAGCCTTAAAAGAAGAAAACCTAACACTTGCAAAAGATTACTTTAATAAAGTAACTTTGATTTCACCTTATTACCCCGAAGCCTATAACCACTTAAGTATTGTTAATGCCAAAGAAAATAACTTTAGCGAATTTTTAAGATTAGCTAAACTTTTTATTCGGTACTCTATTGATGACGACATTGAACATCACTTAAAAGCTATAGGCTTAATTGAATCAAAGTTAAAAAATTAAATAGCCGCTTCTATAGCTGATATAAGAGCGTCTTCTGCTTGGTAGCCAACTAGTCTTTTAACTTCTTCGCCACCTTTAAAAAGAATTAAACATGGGATCCCTGATATCTGATATTTTGCTGCAATATTTGGAGCTTGATCTGTATCAATTTTGCATACATTAACTTTTGAAGCTAGTTTTGTTGAAACACTATCAAGTACCGGCCCCATCATTCTACAAGGCCCACACCATTCTGCAAAAAAATCTAGTAATACTGGCAATTCTGATTTAATTACCTTTTCCTCGAAATTAGATTCTGTTACCAATTCTGCATTTGACATAATATATCTCCTTTTTCTTATTAATTTACTAATGATTATTACAATAATATTCGATCATCTTTAAATTTGGTTACAACCGAAATTATTATAATTCGTTTTCGTATCTGTTACCAATCATGCTTAGCTCATCCCAACGAAAATTTAGAACACCATCAGAATAAAATTGAACCTCCTCATCTGTTTCTTGGTCTCTTTTGATATCTTTTATGCAAAGGCCATAATCCCAAGTAACTAAGCCTATAATTCTTTGACCATATCTATAAGCCTCAACATAGTCTTCTTCATAGATATCTTTATCTTGAGAGTCTTTAAAACCGATATACTGATTTAACTCTATTTCATTTCGTTCATAGAACCTATATCTTGAACCATCCTCTATTTTTTCGTTTATGCCGTTACTACCAACGAAGAATAGACTTACTATATCTTCATATGCAATTATTCGTCGTTCTTCTTTGTGCCAAGCTCTAAACTTTATTTCTTTCATTTATATTAATTATAATATATAATTCGCATTCAAATTGCTATTCTTTTATAGAATTTATTTTGGAGAAACCTAATTGAATTACATGATGGATCTTTTAGCCGGTATTATAATTATAATTATAATTATAATATCAGCAATATTACCTAAACTATTTCGAATTAAAAGAACAAAAGCTAAGCCAAAACAATAAAGGGGAATAAAATTAAGATGTCAGTTCTAGTTGTCGATGATGAAGATCTTATTATAAATTCTCTTAAACATCTTTTTCGAGATGAAAATATTGAAATTATTGGCGCAGAAAATGGCAAAGAGGGGCTCGCCAAACTAAAATGTATGCAGCCAAAAACTATTGTAACTGACTACAGAATGCCTGAAATGAATGGACTAGAATTTATCAAGGCTTCAAAAGCACTTTTCCCCAATATCCCAGTAATTGTACTAACTGCTGCAAACGACAAAGAAACTTCCATCCAATTCTTAAAAGAAGGTGCTTATAGATACTTAGAAAAGCCCTTTGATTCTGAAGAACTCAAACTAACTGTCAAGCAAGCTATTGCTCGCTATCTAATTCTTACTGAAAATGAAAACCTTCATAAGATATTAAATATTAATGACTCAAATCAACAAATGTGCTGTAAAAGCGATAACATGAAAAACTGCATTAAAATGATAGGTAAAGTTGCAAATACATCTGCAACAGTCCTGCTTTTAGGTGAGAGTGGCACTGGAAAAAGCATGATAGCAAGACATATCCATGAGAACAGTGAAAGAGCTCAGTACCCATTTGTTGAATTTAACTGTGCCTCTTTTAATGAATCCTTGATTGAGAACGAACTTTTTGGTCATGAAAAAGGCGCATTTACTGGCGCTGAAAGCTTAAAGGTTGGCAGGTTTGAACTTGCCAATAAAGGAACTATCTTTCTTGATGAGATTGGTGAATTGAGTTTGGCTATGCAAGTAAAGTTGTTACGCGCCTTATATGAAAACACTTTTGAGCGAGTTGGTGGCACAACAACCATAACAACTGATGTTAGAGTTATTACAGCTACCAACCAGAATTTAAATAAAATGGTTGCTGATTGCAAATTTAGGGAAGATTTATATTTTAGAATAAATGAATTCCCAATAACAATCCCTCCACTCCGTGAACGGAAAGCTGATATTGCTATTTTAGCAACCAGTTTTCTAGATACTCTTAAGGCTAAATACAACAAAAAAGATATAACAGGCTTTAGTAAAGAAGCTTTAAGTTTAATGAGAAACTACAGTTGGAAAGGAAATGTTAGAGAGCTTAAAAATGTAATATCTCGCGCTGCTATTATGTGTATGGATCCTGTTATATCTGAAGAGTTTATTTCACAGTTTTTACTCATGAGAAAGCAGGATAATATTAGCAACAAACATATAAATAATGCTCTAGACAAACAACTGTCTGAAAATGAATTGGTTCAACTATATGCTAAAGAAATATATAAGAGTACTGGTTATAGCAAAAAAGAAACGGCAAAAGTTTTAAATATCAACTATCGAACCCTAATGACTCGCCTAGAAGACTAGATTACTGCATCACGTTCCTGATCATAGCTTCAACATCAATTAAAAATTCCGCTCTTTTATAAAGAAAGCTTAATAGACTAAAAAATGCGAAATAAATAATAAAATAGAAACCCAGGTACTTTGTTGCATTTTCTAACAGCTCTTTGTATCTATATTTTATAGTATAATTAGCAACCCCTAAAAGGGAGAAGAGCAAGACAATCACACTTAAAGCAAACACAATACTTTCTTTAACTTCTGCATTAAATTGGAAAACAAGACACACTAAAATTATTATTAATAAAACCGCTGTACTACGCAGTGCGAATCTACATTTCTTGCGATATCTATGGCTTTTTAGATCGTAAAAATACATAAAATAGGCTGTGAGCATAGATATAAAGGGAAATACATATGCGATATAACGAGCCAACTTTGTATGCCCTGAAAAAGAAAATAGAATTAGACAAGGCAGAAATCCAGCCAATAAAACCATAGATTCTTTACTATCTTTAAATCTTTTGGTTATCCCTTTTTGGAAGAGACTCGCAATCAAACAAAAAGTATGGGGTATCATCCCAACCAAAGCATAAATCAAAAAACCATAAAAATCTTTTCTGTAATGAGCATCCGGCCTTGCAGATTTCATATATCGACCAGTATTATCAAACAAAAATGTTTTTATAAAACTTGAGCCATAAATCTTTGTCTGGCTTATAAGCCATGGAAAATTAAATAGCCCAACTATGAGTGTAATAAATAAACTATCTAAAATAATATTTTTTATTGAGCGCCGGTAAATAGCAGAGGTCAAAAGCATAAATATACCGGCCAAACCCCAACATATAGAAAACCGACTTAAACTACCAACACCAATAGCTATTAATGAAAAGATTAAATACTTTTTTTCATTTTCTTTGACATACAAATAATAAAACCCGCAAAACATAAAGTACATAATAGCTGCTGGCCAATCATACATTGGGGTTCTAGTAAGATAAATAACTGCAATATTTGTGCAAAAAATGTAAGTTGCCAGAATACTTAAGTCTTTTTTTTGCCAAAACTTGTAAGTAAAAAAATAGACTAAATAAACACCTAAAAGACCACATAAAAGATTAAAAAAATTATATGCATAAAAAGAATGCGGTGTTAATTTGGCAAAAATCGCACCAGTCCAGGCCATTAAGGGGCCATGCCCCTGATCGCTTACAGCTTTTAGAAAAACACCTGTTTTTTGGATCTTATAAGATGCCATCATCCAGTTAGAAACATCACCATCTGTTAATGGAAATGAAATAAATGGCCAGCTACAAACAAAAAAGGTGAATGCTAAAAAAATAGAGAGCGGTTTTGTGATAATTTTTTTAATTCTTTTAATAATCATATATATAATTTTACCATAACTTATTTTTATTGGATCTCAAAAAAGGCAATCCAAGTATAGCTGTAAATATAAAGCGTGTTGCAAACAATACCCCAAGAGCTGCAGCAGGGCCAGCACCTATAAAAGATTGGTAAAGCAAAATAATAGCAGAATCCCGAGAACCAATTCCAGCAAAAGTTAATGGCACCAAACCTGCTAGCACAGCATAAGGCATTAAGGCTAAATTATAAGAAAAAGGCAGATAGGCTTTTAAGCCCAAAATAAATATCCAGCCTTGGAAAAAGAAAATAAATGAAATCAAAATAGAAACAATTGCAATCTTTAATGTATTTAACTTATTTTTTCTTATATAGCTTTGCATTTCATACCAGTCAACTTTGAAGGCATCTAGTTTGATTTTAAGGTTTTTTGGGAGTAATAGCCTAAGCCCTTTAAAAAAAATATTAGAAAAAGCAGGAACTAAAATAACTAATAATAAAACAATAAAAGCACTGGTAATCACAACTGTCCCCAAACGAATAAAACCAACCTTTTTATATACAAAAAAAGAACAAGTAATTGCCCAAAAGAGAATAGAAATAAAATCTACTATCTTTTCAAAAAACACAACTGATAAGGCTAGGGATCCTTTAAAACTTTGTTCTTTTTTTAGAATATAGGCCTTGGTTAAATCGCCCATTTTAGCAGGTAAAACTAGATTTAAAACTTGAGCGATCATAACCAACCTCAAACAAGTTAAGTACCTAATATTTGTTCTATTAGGTATTAATAGTCTAAATCTTAATGCAATAAATAAATTAACAGGAATAATTAATAAAAAACCCAATATAAGCCATCTTTTTTGGCTAGCAATAATAATACTTATGGTTTGATTAATAGGGATTTTGGTGTAGATAACACCAAGAATAATAACACTAATTATGATTGATATAATGCGTTTCATTTGGAAATAGATACAAATAGAGACACCTATTACTTGGTGTCTCTATTTACTTATTTTATAATTAAATAATTTTTACTTCTTTTGCTTCGTAGCCTTTACGGCCTTCTGTTAGAGAATATTCTACTTTTTGTCCTTCTTGTAGAGATTTGTAACCTTCCATATCTATTGATTTGAAATGCACAAATGCATCTTCACCAGATTCTCTACTGATAAAGCCATATCCTTTTCCGGCATTAAACCATTTTACAGTTCCGGTTTCACGTTCACTCATATCTAACCACCTTTTACATAAATTCCTTAATACATATTATTGCAATAAGTAGCTTCAGATTAAGTCAATTATCAAACATTGTCAATAATTTCTTGGACTTTTCTATATCTTTCTGAATCTTTTCGATTTTAAGACCGTTAAGAATATTTAATATTATTTTAGCTTGAGATTGCCAATAATCCTTTTCACTCGCTTCTTTTTGAACATTTTTATAAACTTGTTCTGCATATTTCATTAGTGATTTTGCTGACATTTTATGTAGGCGATCTAAATATTGGATCTTTACTGGGTTCATATCCTTTATTGTATGTGTAGAAAGCTTGGATAGCGCATTAATAACAGCCGCACTATAACCAGACTCCTTAATATCTTCCAGGTCATGTACTAGCTTACCGTTTATATACTGGTTAAAGAGTTTCACAATGATATCATCGCTTGTTATAAAACCATTTTCTGGGTTAAGTGCATAATATTTTTTAGGGCCCTCTAAAACCATACCTGTTAAATTATCTAGTAAGCTCAACAAGAAGCCCTGCCTATCACCAAGATTTTCTGGCAGATTTAAAATATTAAAATATTTATTTGTTTTTGTATCTATATAGTAGATAGTTGTGAGTTTTCGGATATCTTCCTGACTGCTTTTCAAAAAAGGAATGATCTCTAAATTTACTTTTTTATTAAAGTCTGAAAGCTCAAAATCTTTAGGCATTGCTAGATGCCAAAGAATAGTGAATATTTTCTTTTGTAATTCTAGCTCGTTAACCATTGCTTTTGCGTCACGGATTATTGCCAAAAGACTTAATCCATCTATTTTCACTTCTTCTGAATAGCCATACTTTATAAAATGATTTAATAGATCTACAATTTCATACTGGATCTCAACAGAGTCTAAACTCTCTATTACAGTATCCATCAATTTTTCCTGGATTTGCTCTTGCTTTAGCTCTGAATAAGTTTTACGGAGTTGTGAAACACCTTTTAATTTAAGTATGTCTTTTTTCAGCTCTTTTATATCAGCAAATGAATATATTGTTTGTTCCATGATTAATAAAATTATAACCTAAAATTAGTAATATGGTCATCTCCTTTAGAAAAGGTGAGTTATTGCAAAATATCGAAAATTTTACAAGTTTTGCATTGTAGTTTACGATATACTCACTATACAAAGAAAATTATTAGGAGATGATATTGGACTTTACAATTTTTGCAGGGGTTTTCATAGGATTTTTCTTACTAATAAAAGTAGCTTTTATTGATGTTGGAATAAAGTTCTTTTTCAATCTCCCTTCACTTCTAATTGTTTTGGGTGGTGTTATTGGGGCTAGTTTAATTCACTTTCCTATAACTCAATGTTTAAAGACCTTTGCCCGTTTAAAAGTAGCGTTTTCTTTAAAGTCTCATGACTATATTAAAGATATTAATCTACTTCTTGATATCGCAACTAAAGCCAAGAAAAAAGACAGAAAAGAAGTATATAAAATCATTGATAAGGTTGATGATCATTTCCTTAAAAATGCTATCCATCTTTATTTAGATAGGATGCCTATCTATCAATTAGAGCTAATGTTAAGAGAAAATATTGAAGCGATAAGCAATAGACATGAACAAGGTATCCTGTTTTTTGAGCAGATGGCAAAATATGCGCCAAGCTTTGGGCTTTTAGGAACTTTGATTGGGCTTATAAACTTACTTGCTAATATGCAGTCCCCAGATATGATTGGGCCAAATATGTCTTTGGCGCTAGTAACTACTTTTTATGGTGTTCTTTTTGCAAACTTAGTGTTTAAGCCACTAGCTGGCAGGCTTAGAATGTTGAGCTTTGAAGAGATAATTCAGAAAGAAATGATGCTAAAAGGCATAATCTCTATGGCAAATGGAGACTCTAAGTCTTTTATTAAAGAAAAGATGCTGATTTATTTATCTGAAAAAGATAGAATCAGCTTGATTGACAAAAAAGACACAAATAGAACCAGTAGAGCAAAGGTATTAAGAGTAAAAGATAAGAGAAAATCTGCTGATGACGATTTTTAAAAATAATCGCTATCGAGCAAAAGTTCAAACCAGTATTGAAGATGATGATTTCTTCATATCATGGGGCGATATGGTTACATTATTATTGGTTTTCTTTATCTATTTATTTTCAATATCTGAAATTAATGTAATTGATTTCCTAAAAGCTTCTAAGTCTATAAAAAAAGATATTGGCTTAAGTGTAGATGAAACCATTTTAGATGAAATAGAACTAGAACAAAAAAAGTTTAAAGAAATGAAAATGGAAATAAATAATTTTATTTCTGAAAAGAAAATTGAAGATGTACTATCTGTAGAACATAAAAAAAATCGGCTTGAGCTTAATTTGGGAGACACACTACTCTTCACCTCTGGAGCTAGTGACCTTAAAAAACAGGGACAAAATGTACTTAGTCAGCTATCCAGTCTATTTAAAACAACAAACTGCCATATTATTGTTGAGGGTTATACAGATAATGCGCCCATAAACACCACACGCTTTTCATCTAATTGGGAACTATCTGCAGGCAGAGCCGCCTCTGTAGTTGAATATTTACAACAAAAATCAATACCAGGCGAAAGGTTTAGGATTATTGGGTTAGGCGAGTTTAATCCACTTGTGCCCAACACCTCAAATGAAAATAGAGCTAAAAATAGAAGAGTTCGAATTATCCTAAAACCAAAGATAGAGAAGTCTTAAGAGTATATTAGCTTTTTACGTATTTATAGATTGTGGCTCTGGTAATACCTAATTCTTTACTTAGCAAGGTGACTGAACCTCTTTTATTTAGCAAGCCTGTATTATGTATACTTTTAACTATCTCTTTTTTATCTTTTTTTGTTATTATTTTCGCACCTAAACCCAGCTGTGTTTTTGTCTTTTCTATTTCTGACTGGATAAAATCCACATTAATTGGCGCTGTTTTAATAGATTTAGCTAACACCTGAACTGGTGGAACATAATTTATGAAATTAAGAATATTATTTGCTGTTTGCTGAAAGTATGATGTATCAAAATTAATACTAAAAGCACAAATAGGTACATCGTCAGGGGTTCTTATTGCTTTTGAAGATGATTTTAGTTTCTTTCCATTAGCAGCTATAAATGTATAGTTCACCAGTTTTCTTGGCAGATTGGGCATTATTTCCATTTCACCAAAAACTGTTGAGAAATCGCCTTTTTTTCTACCTGTAATCTGACCATTAAAAATAGCTATTATTGGGAAATTTTTCTTGGTTAAATCATGCACCACTGTTTCAACGTATGGAGAAAACATCTCTGCAATAAGCTCTGCAAAGTCTATGGTCTTTTTTATTAGGTATTTCTCTAAGTTCATTTTATTCTCCATTTTGTATCAAGTGTATATTATCACCACAATATTTCGCAACAGACCCATTTTACAGAAAGCTATTTTTTTTGTCTCTTGAAACAACCGATCACCTTTGTATTAAAAAATACTATTGTATACCTTCATCAAAACACATAGTATATAATTATAAAATAAACAAATCACAGGAGCACACATATTATGATAGATGCCTTAATTATTGTTTTTTATCTAGTCCTTATCTTAGTTATTGGTCTTTTGGCTGGCAGAGGCATAAAGAATATAAGCCAATTTTCTTTAGGAAACCATTCTTTTTCTTGGGTGGTAATTTTTGCAACTCTTTCTGCATCCTTTATGGGTGGTGGCTTTACCATGGGCGTTTCGTCACGGGTTTTTACTTTTGGGATCTTGAGTGTGGTTGGGCTCTGGGGATTTAGTGCAAAAGAATTAATTATTGCTAAATTCTTTGCGCCTAAGATGGAGAAATTTCGTGATTCTCTAACTATTGGTGACATCATGGCTACTCAGTATGGCAGGCAAAGCAAAATTATTACGGGCTTCTTTTCTGTAATTGTTTGCGCTGGGGTTGTGGGGGCACAGGTAGGTGCTATGGGCTATATTTTTCAGACCTTTTTAAATATCCCAAAGCTTTATGGAGTTCTGATTGGTTCTAGTATTGTGATTGCATATACAAGTTTAGGTGGAATTAGAGCAATTGTGAGAACAGATGTTTTGCAGTTTGCGATTTTGGCAATAGGCATACCTTTGACCTTGGTGTTTGGTGTTATTCATGTAGGTGGGGTGGCAGCACTGGTTGATAGTGTTCCGCCTGAAAGCATTAGCCTTGTTGGGAATGGGAAGTCCTTTTTTGCGGCAATCTCATTGTTTTTCACTTTTTTGCTGGGTGAAACTTTAGTGCCGCCTTATGTACAAAGGCTCTTGATAGGAAAAAATGCTAAACATACAGCAAAAGGTACTATGGCCAGTGGGCTCTTTTCTATTTTCTACTTTACTATCTCTGGACTTATTGGGCTGGTAGCACTTGCAATGGCACCTGATTTAGAGGCTGGAACTGCGATGCCTTATGTTATTAAAACAGTGTTACCGCTTGGTATTAAAGGGCTAGTTGTTGCTGGTATTATCTCTGCTGTTATGTCTACTGCTGATTCATTTTTGCACTGTTCTGCGGTTGCTTTTGTTCATGATTTAATTAAACCTCTTAGAAAGAAAGAGTTTTCAGGGAACCAAGAACTTTTATGGGTTAAAATAACTACTTTGCTAATAGGTATTTTAGCTATTATTTTTGCTGTTAAATTTAAAAGCCTTATTGATATGTGTATCTATGCTTGGTCTTTTTGGTCACCTATAATTTTGGTGCCTTTAGCTGCTTTGATTTTGGGCTATAAAGCGTCACAAAAAACATTTTTTATCAGTGGTATTATGGGTGGGGCAACTGTAATTATCTGGGCTAATTTATTGAAATGTCCTTTTGGGATTGATGGCCTGATTATTGGGGTTGTTGTTAACCTGATTGTATTTAGTATTTGTCATAAAAAATTTGATTAATTGGCTTTTATTACCAATTTAAAGGGGCTATATGGTTATTAACCTTGATGCTGTTTCAGCAGCTGTAAAAACACCAATCGCTAGCAAGCCAACTAGCTCGGATTATAAAGCACAACAAAGCAGCTCGCCAGCAAACACAAATAATACACCGCCCAGTGGGCTGCCAGTACTTCCACCAACACCAATAGATAATGTTGACCCAAAGTCTGGCAACATTTACTGCATGATAGAAGGTGAAAATCCTAATGCAGCGCCACTTAAAGAGAAAAAGGCGAGAGCTCATCAAAAATATTGTCTGGAAAAATTTATTTCTGATAATAATAAGAAGGGCTCTTCCAGACTACTGGAAACAATCAAATCCCTGTTTTTTATTAAAGAACGCAAAAAAGCAAATAAAAAAATGTTTGAGGATCAGCAAAAGAAGAAAAAGAAAAAAAAGAAACGTTTTTTAGCAGGCTTGTTGAGAGATCGTAAATAAATCATAAAATCTAAGTGGTTTTAATTCTAGATCTTAAATGCTCGATAAATGCGGTTAAACCTTCATCATCAAAATTACTTTTCACCTTTTCTTTACAGTCTATGCCAATCATTGCCAGATCTGGAAAAAATAAATATATATCTTCCATTAACAAGTATTTTTCTTCGGCATTTCTTTGTCTTACCAGGTCTCGCAACATACTCATTTTGCACTTGTAGGATATGTTGTTTTCTACAAACCTTTTATAGAACTCTGGCAAGAAGTGTTTAAGGCTAATTTTTTGCATAGCCCTTGCAATGCTACTTTTTAGGTGGTCTTTGTTAAATGGCTTATCCAAATAATCGAAAGCACCGGCCCTTAATAATTTAATGGCGTCATCAATAGACGAAAATGTGGACATCACTATTATCTCTACTTCCTGATTTAATAATTTCAGCTTTGGCAACAAGGCTTTTCCAGAAGCGTCTGGTAAATTTATATCTAGCATTACAACACTTATATCTGCTTGTTTTTTTATATACCGCACACCTGTTTTTCCATCTTTAGCAATAATCACATCATACTCACTACCTATAACTAGCTTTATAGATTCTGCTAATTTAATATCATCTTCTATGAGCAGAATTTTACCTTTGTCAGAAACGCTCTTTTCAAAGCCAAATTTATTTAACAACCCTTTGTTAGCAGCTAGATTATTATCTATATTCGAATTAAAAATCGCTATGATCTCTTCTGTTGAAATGATTCGGCCTTGCTTTTTTCTTTTTGCAAGTATTTCTTGCAAATACCAAAGTTTTTTATTGCCACCTATTTTATTTACAAACTGAATACCAACATAATCACGGATCCTTTTTAAAATATCTGATGCTTCTAATGAATGTTCAATTGAATGTATTAGTTTTTTTGTGAGTAGTGTTTCTGGGATATAGTCATACGCACCTTTTCTCATGACCTCTAAGGCTAAATCAAGGTCTTCTTTTTCTGAGTAGACAATAAATTCTGCAAAAAGGCTGTTTTGTTTCATCTTTTCTAAAAAATCAAGAGCTTCAGATGCTTCATTATTGATATGCAGCAAAACAACCCTGATATTCGATTGCATTAGCTTGAAAAGATCTAGAGCCATATCTTGATTGTTTGCAGTAATCACTTCAAACTCGCTATGAAGCACACCTTGCATACGTTTTACTCGTTTATTATCACTATCAATTAATAAAATTATGGCTTGTTCCATGATAGTAAAAACAATTCCCCCTCCAAGAACTAACTAAACATTGAAATATTTCGTTTCAAAAAGATTTTAGTCATTTTAAATCATTATGTATATTTATACCCAAACCAAAATTATGAATGCAAATCAATTAACAAGCTCCAAATACTTATCAACAATTGAGTCTATTGGCTTGCAAGTTGATGGAAAAACTGGTGGAGCACACCTAAAACACTTCCAAAACAACACTGTTTTCAGATCAAAACCTGGTCAATATAAAATTTTTCTTGAAAAGGGGGATTATATTTTCTTCATGGATCCTGTATTATTTTCAAGGACTATTAAAGAAACAGAGAAATCTTTGAAAATAAATCTTTTTGATCAACAAACAAAACAATAGTCTCAAATAAAATTTATGAATAACTTTGCTGAATACATCTTTCAAATAGATTTTGTAGTTAAGTGCCTCTTATCTTTGGTGCTAGGTGGCTTTATTGGGTTGGAGCGTGAGTTCAAACACAAACCAGCAGGCATTAAAACTCATGTTTTAATCTCTATTGGTGCCACAATATTAACTGTTCTTTCTGCTAAATTTTCTCATGACGGAGATCCTGGCCGGATTGCTGCACAAATTGTTTCAGGGATCGGTTTTATTGGGGCTGGCACCATTTTACAATCCAAACAAATTGTGCAGGGCTTAACCACAGCTGCAACACTATGGGTTGCAGCCTCTGTTGGAATGCTAGTTGGAGCTGGTTTTTATCTACCATCTATCTTAGTTACTTGTATTATTTTGCCTTTTTTACTTTTCACAAATTACATACCTATTCAAAAAAGATACAAATATGCAGCCACCATAGAAGTACGAAAACTAAAATCTTTAGAGAAGATAGAAGAAATGATTAATACCTTTGATTTGATAATCTACAAAAAAAACTTATTAAAAAAAGACCGTGTCTACCTTGAGCTTCAATATGCAGCAACGCCATTAACTCAACATATTTTTGTTAAGCGTCTATTTGAAACTAAAGGTTTGGGCACAATAATTAAAATCTAGAATCATGCTACCTAAAATAGGAATAACCCTTGGAGACCCAGGCGGTATTGGGCCTGAAATTTGTTTAAAAGCAATTATAGAAAACCTAAAAAAACCAACTTATATACCTGTCCTTATTGGCTCAAAATCTATTTTAGAACATCCAAAGCTAAAAGCCCTAACCTCACAACTAAAACTTTGCACAAAGCTAGATACAAAACCCACAAATAACACCTGCTATCTTATTGATATAAAAACAAAAAATAAAGATTTTGTTATAGGCGTTCCTGATAAAATTAATGGGAAGCTCTGTTTTGACTTTATTATAAAGGGCATTGATCTTGCTAAAAAGAAGGATATTGCTGCACTTGTTACTGCGCCTATCTGCAAAGAATCTTTAAAATTAGCAGCTCTACCCTATACAGGGCATACAACTATGCTTACAAAACTCACAAAATCGTCCGAGGTTAGTATGGGTTTTTATACCCCAGAGCTAAAAACAGTTTTGGTTACTGTGCACAAGCCATTAACCAAAGTCGCGGAGCTGCTTACAGAAGAAAATTTAACAGCTGCTGCTAAAAATAGCTTTTTATTTGCAAATATTCTGAACATACCAAAACCCAAGATCGCCTTAGCAGCGCTTAACCCGCACGCTGGTGAAGCTGGGCTTTTTGGCATAGAAGAACAAAACATTTTAGAGCCTTTTATAGATAAAATAAAAAAACAGGGGCTAAATATTTTGGGGCCGATACCTGCTGACACGCTATATCATAGAGCTTTAAAAAAAGAATTTGATATTGTTATCTCTTTATACCATGACCAAGCCTTGATACCAGTTAAGCTCTTAGCTTTTGACAGGGCTGTAAATATCACTTTGGGCCTACCTTTTATTCGCACATCGCCTGACCATGGCACAGCTTTTGATATTGCCTACAAAAATGAAGCAAACCCAGGGTCAATGATCGAAGCTATTAAACTAGCTGTGAAAGCTGGTGTTAATAATGGGTAGAAAACTAGGACAAATCTTTTTAATAGACTCGAATATTATTGAAAAGATAGTAAAGGCTGCAAACCTTTCAAAAAATGATGTTGTTGTAGAGGTTGGTTGTGGGGATGGGATATTAACTAAAGCTTTGGCTAAAAAGGTGAAAAAATTATATGTAATCGAAATCGATAAAAAATGTGTAGAAAACACCAAAAATAATATTGGCAAACTAGATAACGTCCACTATATTTTAGGCAATATTTTAGAAACTGGATTTTTGAATATTTCTGAGACTAGCTTCAAAATTGTGGCTAATATCCCCTACTACATTACTGCCAAATTTTTAAAACTCATAATTGCAAATAGACCCAAGGTAGAAGCTGCAACCATTATGATCCAAAAAGAATTTGCAGATAAACTTATTGCTATGCCCTCTACAAAGCAATACACATCACTAACATTATATTGTCGCTACTTTTTAGATGCTAAGTATCTATTTAAAGTTTCTAAAAACAGTTTTTTTCCTGTCCCAAAAATAGATTCTGCGATTCTAACCTTTACACCAAAAACAAAGCCGCCATTTGAACTGGAAGATGAAGACCTATTTTTTAATATCATTCGATCTGCTTTTAATGCCCGTAGAAAATGCTTAACTAATGCATTAAGTAAGAACCCATATTTAAAGCTAAACCCTGATTTTAAAAAAATTCATTTTTTTGAAGAAAATCCGAAAATCCGGGGCGAAACCATGGCATTACTGGACTATCACAAATTATACGAAGAATTAAAACAATATATAATATAATTAAATCAGCCTAAAAAGCCACTTTATTTTATTATTAATACCCCCTTATAACCAAGCTCGAACTTCTTCAATTTCTTATATATATAGGATATAATGCTTCATTGATGAAAAATTTGTTTTTTATATTATTATTTTATTCTTTATTCAGCTCTAATTTTTTAGATGCAAATACAAACCTTTATTCCAAAAAAAAAGAATCCCCAATAAATAACACTATTTTAATTTCTATTGATGGTATTTCAAGAAATACTCTTTATGCACTAATTGCAAAAAATAAGCTACCAAACTTAGCCAAAATTATAACAAGAGGTAATTATAGAAATATAGAAGTTAATAGCGAAGAATGCAGCATGGTCTCAAGCTACACAAAGCTTTTAACAGGCTCAAATAATAATGATGTGTTTCTAACAAATGAACCAAATAATAAAGTAGTAGCCTTTGGCAAAACTATTTTTGAAAAAATAAAAAATAGCAAGCCTGAGCTTAATGTTGGAGTAGTTTTTAATAGCTCTAGCAATTATCATGAACAAATACGATTTTCTCAGCTTTTTTCAGAGATCCCAACAGAGTCTATTACTGTTTATCCAGAAGAAAATAGAGACTGCAAAAAAACAGCCTTACTTGTAAATGGTTTCATAGAAGATAATCAAGAACCTTTTTTTATATTTGTTAATTTTACAGATGTAGAACAGATAGGACACCGTTATCGTGAAGGAGCTGAGTTATATTCAGAAGCCATTAGAAAGTGTGACACTGCTATTGGTGAAATTATAGATAGACTAGAGCAAGAAAAAGCCTGGGAAAGCACACATTTCTATATAACAACTAATTATGGGTTTCTGCCTAAATCAAGAAAATATAAAACAGCTAATAAAATCTGGCTGGTAAGCACTAAAAAAGTTTTAAGAAAAGGGTTTTTGACAGATTTAATGCATAGTATCTTAGCTAACTACGGCATTTACCATGACAACATCGACCACACCGACCTGTTCAAAAATTAATCCTTTTTACAAAAAAAACAACAAACCATGAACAAACAAAAACATAAAGTAAAAACGAAACAAATAAACATCTTCAAATTAATTTGCAATATTAAGAATTATTTTTCGATAACTATATATGAACAGTCTAAAAACAATGAAAACTATATACATGCATTATAAAAAAACATTAAGAAGCATTGTTTATTTTGCTTTGATATTTGTAACTATTTGTTCTGCCGAGGTCAAAGCTGAATATGAGCTACCTAACTATAGCTTTATCAGAGCCAATAGCTATAACGTCACCTTTAATGCTGATGGAGATGCTGCAGAGCTTTATAATTTGAGGCGAACTGAGACAGAGAAAACATATAGGGTTCTATCTTTTGGCTATAAACCAATGCACAATGAATCTATTGTTTTTAGTGAAAGTGCTGAACCTGACTATAATGTTGAGCCAAAAGTAATTGGCAAACCTTTATTCTATCCAAACCCGTTTAGATTGCGTGAAAATGCCAGGTTGGGCTATGAGCTGTCAAAAGACATGGATATTGAGATTCGTATGTATGATATGCGTGGAAATGAAATATTTAAATCTAATTTTGAATCTGGCACTCTTGGCGGCTTAAGAGGATATAACACCCTTTACCTGACACAATCAACATTTGATTTTTATGATCTGCCATCTGGAGTTTACTTTTTTATTTTAATTCATGCTGAAAAAGTTTTAGCACGCGGTAAGTTTGCGATAATGCCATGATAAAAAAAATAATATATATAATTTTTATTACTGTTTTCACTTTAGGACTTTATGCAAATAAAGTTTTTTGTGCTAATTATTACTTATTAACAGATATTGGAACTTCAGCTCGCTCAATTTCTTTGGGTAGTATTGAGGGTTTTTCTGAGGCTGCAAACACAGTGTTTGAGAATCCTGCTGGAATGTATCGAATAGATAGTGCTGCTGCTTCATTTTTCACAACAACGATAATGGATGAAGTTTACTATAATAGCGTTGCTGTTTGTAGCGACACCCCAATTGGTAAATTTGGGGTTGGTTATATGGAAGCAAGTATATACGATATCCCTCATACAGGTTTAAACACCTCTGATAGACTTTATGTAAAATCTTATTTTGATTTTAAAAACTACTTATATAAACTCTCTTATGCCTATTCACTTAACAGAAATATCCACCTTGGAGCATCACTTGTAAACTATTCTACTGAATTCTGGGAAATAAAAGGGAAAGGTAGTGACTTGGATTTAGGCTGCATTGTGGATTATGATGATTTAGAACTATCCTTTATTGCACGCAACGCCTTTTCTGGAGATGTAACATTTAATAATGATGGCAAAGAAGTTTTACTGGCCAGATACATATTTTCTGGTAAATACACTTATGATGAATTTGAAATTTTTGGACAGATAAGAGATAAAGAAACAAAAAAATTATTATCCATTGGGCTTTCTTATAAGCCAAGATTAATACCTTATTTCGAAATAAATGCTGGCCATAAAGAATTTTTGGTTCTGAACAGAGTTAAAAAGAACCTAACTTTAGGGGTTGGCTTGAATATTAGTGGTATTGGTTTTTATTACGCTTATGAAAAAAGTGAACACTTTGAATATGACAATAAAAATTATTTCTCTGTAAATATTAATTTATAAAATAAAAAAACAAGAAAAGGAAAAAAAGGGGATAAACATGAAAAAACATATATATACAATTTTAGCACTCGTAATGTTTCTAACATCTACAATAAATGCTGCTGATTATGTGATTAGGCTAGATGCCGAACTAACAGCTGGCACTGAGGCTGTAAATGATAGTATTAACTTGATGGTTGTACTTTATGAAAAAGGAGGCACTACCCCACTCTGGTCTGAGCTTTTTAGTGGTGTTCAAGTAAGCAATGGTAATTTACATGTTTTTTTAGGTGCTGACCCAAACAACATACTTGACCCTCTTTTATTAAAAAAAGCTTCTGAATTTGCTTTAATTGTTGATCCTGCAGAGGGAATAACACCACCCACTGATGATGAGATAAGAATTAATGTTAATGCTGTACCTGTTGCTTATTATTCTGCTGGTACTGGCAGCCTAATTGTTACAGACAATACAAAAGCTGGTTTTTTCTGTGTTGTTAACACCAGTGGTAACGCTGTTTCTTATCTAGATCCAAGCACCCTATCTATCGATAGTGCAAATTCTATAGATGGAATAACTGCTGATGAGCTATTGCGATCTAATACAGATTCTGTTTTTAGAAATGGGAGCTTAACAATCGCATCAACTGCGACTTTGAATATCCAAGGTACTATTAATTTACCAAATAGCATCAAACTAGGCACTGACCCTGAAATCAGTGATTTTACTGGCAATGGCTTAACTATTAGCAACAACGCGCTTACCATTATCCCTGGCGCATCTAATGGACAGGTTCTTAGCTGGAACCATGATGAACAGAAGTGGGAAGTAAAAACTCCTGAGGAATTTGTAGGGGATACCGTATACACTCAAACTCAAATGCAAACTTCTGGTGAGGCTAATGTACATTGGAATAATATTCAAAATGAGCCAGTATTCGCTAAACTCAGCGAAGTTTATACAACAACAAACCTTAGAACTGCTGGTCAAGCAACTATAGAGTGGGACAATATTATTAATGAGCCGTCTGTTGGGCTTGGTGATTTACTTAAAGATGGTAGTGTTGCAATGGAGGGTGATTTAAACCTTGGTGACCATCATATTACAAATGTTGGAAACATCGCACTTGATTCTATTAGCGCAGATAATAATTCATCATTTGCTATTAGCTCTGACTGGACAAATGCAGATAATTTTATAGCTGATTTGGGAACAGTTGAAATAGTAACCATTAACAGTGGCATAATTAACAACGCAAGTATTGGTAAAACAATACCTGCTGATGGTAGCTTCAACAATTTAAAAGCTAACAACTATATCAAAATCGAAGACCCAGATAGCGGCACTAACACTGTCATGATTGTAGCAAGTGATAATCTATCAACAGACTTAACATTGGTGTTGCCTGCTGATAATGGATCTAATGGCTTTGCACTAGTTACTGATGGTGCTGGCAACCTAAGCTGGACTTCTGCTGGGTCAGGTGACTTTTTAAAGAGTGGTTCTGTGGTAATGACTGGCGATTTAGATATTGGTAACAATAATATCAATAATGTTGGTGAAGTTGCTCTAGCTACTATTAAAGCAGATGACGGAACATCATTTGCAATGAGCTCTAACTGGACAAATGCTGGCAATACAGTTGCTAATCTAGGAACTGTAACAACTATTGACCTTGATGGCGGCACAATTGATGGCACCAATATCAATGGCTCTGACATTGGCGGCACTACACCTGGGGTTGGCAAGTTCCTAAATTTACAAACAGGCAAAGATAATACTGACGGGCAACTTACTATATATTCTGATGAAGACACTGGTGATGATGAACAAATCATATTTAAGCCAAATAATAATATGACTGAAACAACTACTTACTATATGCCTGCAAGTCACGGTAGTGGAACTAGAGTTATGGTTAATGATGGCAGTGGAAACCTTAATTGGACTACTACTACTAATTTGATTATTGATACTGATGATGATGTTGATGCTAATGAACTTGATAATATATTTAGTTCTAATGGAATTTTAAAAAGAACTGGGGTTGCAACTTATACTGTAGTTGACCCTACTAACTGGGATGCGGCTGTAGCTACTGCTAATTTGTTTAGTGGCTATGGTGATGGCGAAATTATTAAGCGTAAAGATGATGGCTCTGGTTGGGAATGGGTGACTATCGCTTCGGTAGCTGATTCTAATGATAATGTAGACCCAATAGAGTTGGATAATGTTTTTAATGCTAACGGGATTCTGAAGAGGACTGATGCTGAAACTTATTCTGTAGTTGATCCTGCGGTTTGGGATGCGGCGGTTGTTACTTCTAATAAGATAACTAACACGAATTTTGCTAACTGGAACTCGGCTTTTGGGTGGGGGGATCATTCTGGCGCGGGCTATTTGACTGCTTTTACTGAAACTGATCCGGTTTATTTGGCTAGTGATGCGGCTGATGTTTCAGCTGTTAAGATTGCTAATTGGGATGCGGCGGTTGTTACTTCTAATAAGATAACTAACACGAGTTTTGCTAACTGGAACACGGCTTTTGGGTGGGGGGATCATTCTGGCGTGGGCTATTTGACTGCTTTTACTGAAACTGATCCGGTTTATTTGGCTAGTGATGCGGCTGATGTTTCAGCTGTTAAGATTGCTAATTGGGATGCGGCGGTTGTTACTTCTAATAAGATAACTAACACG
>Ga0233447_1000309_pt1 | contig 58998 bp, 55 predicted proteins | sample SI_124_October20_3_FD_183014 | JGI IMG/M metagenome (GOLD analysis project Ga0233447, IMG submission 183014) | Seawater microbial communities from Saanich Inlet, British Columbia, Canada - SI_124_October2016_135_MG | ecosystem: Environmental > Aquatic > Marine > Inlet | place: Canada: British...
CTGCATTTCCTATTGATGCTAATGTCTTTGTTATTGCCGCTGTTAATGTTGTCTTTCCATGGTCAACGTGTCCTATTGTACCTATGTTTAAATGCGGTTTTGTTCTTTCGAATTTTTCTTTTGCCATAACTAGCCTCCTTTTGACTTGCCTTCTACTATTGAATCATAAATTTGTTTTGGGCACTCACTATACCTAAAAAACTGCATTGTGTAAACACCCCTTCCCTGTGTTAAAGATCTTAGGGCAGTAGCATAACCAAACATCTCTGAAAGCGGCACATATGCCTTGATTCCCTGTATATTATTTAACAACGAGTCAATACTCTCCACTTTACCCCTGCGACTATTTAAATCCCCTATGACATCACCCATATGAGCCTCTGGAATCTCAACCTCAACCACCATAACAGGCTCTAGTATTGATGGCTCTGCTTTTGCAAATGCACTTTTAACTGCATATGAAGACGCAACCTGAAACGCAACGTCTGAAGAGTCAACAGGGTGAAAAGATCCATCAAGAGCTGTAACCTTAATATCAATAACTGGATAACCAGCTATAATACCTGTCTTCAAAGTTGATTCAGCACCTTTTTGAACTGAAGAAATATATTCTTTTGGAATTCGTCCTCCAACCACTTTACTTTCAAATTCAAAACCCTTACCAGCTTCAAGGGGTTCTATTTTCAAAATAACATGGCCATACTGACCTCTACCCCCTGTTTGTCGAACAAACTTGCCTTCGGCTTTTGCCATATTTTTTATTGATTCTTTATAGGCTACCTGAGGCTGCCCAATGTTTGCTCCAACAAAAAACTCCCTTAAAAGTCTATCTGTGATAACTTCTAAATGAAGCTCGCCCATTCCTGATATTATTGTCTGTCCGGTTTCTTCATCTGTTCTATATCTAAACGTAGGATCTTCATCAGATAGCTTCTCTAAAGAAACTCCAAGCTTCTCCTGATCAGATTTTGTCTTTGGCTCAATTGCAACAAAAATCACAGGCTCTGGAAACTCTATATTCTCTAATACAATTTGCTTATTATCATCACAAAGCGTATCACCAGTCTTAGTATTTTTTAAACCTATAAAACCAACAATATCCCCAACTCTTGCCTCTTTCATCTCAGTTCTTGAATTAGCATGCAGTTGCATTATCCTACTAATTCTTTCTTTTTTACCCTTTGTTGAATTATATACATAAGAACCAGGAACCAACTTGCCAGAATAAATTCTTGCGAAAGTTAATTTCCCAACAAATGGATCTGTTTGCACTTTAAATGCTAAAGCTGAAAACGCTTCTGACTCCTCAGGCTTTCTCACACATTCTTCTCCATTTTGTGGATCAACACCATCAACTGGAAGAACATCCATTGGTGATGGTAAATAACTAACGACTGCATCTAAAAGATTTTGAACACCTTTATTTTTAAAAGCAGATCCACAAAAAACTGGAACTATTTCACATTTTAAAGTCAATAATCTTATTCCATCTTCAATCTCTTCTATTGATAATTCCCCTGTCTCCATATACTTTTCAAGGTATTCATCCTTAGCTTCTGCTGCGGCTTCAATGATTTTTTCTCTCAGCTCGCGAACCTTATCAGCTCTTTCTGGCGCAATATCATGCATTTCATACTCAGAACCCTTTGTTTCATCTTTAAAGTGATATTCTTTTAGATTTATTAAATCAATTACACCTAAAAAAACATCTTCAGCTCCTATTGGGTAGTTAATTGCTACAGGCCTTGCATGCAAATTATCAATCATCATTTGCACAACCCTATCATAATCTGAACCAACCCTATCCATTTTATTAATAAAAGCCAATCTTGGAACAGCATACTTAGTTGCCTGCCTCCAAACAGTTTCACTTTGAGGCTGAACTCCTCCAACTGCACAAAAAACAGCAACCATTCCATCAAGAACTCTCAGTGAACGTTCTACCTCTACTGTAAAATCTACGTGACCCGGAGTATCAATAATATTCACACAGTTTTCCCCCCAAAAACAAGTTGTTGCTGCGGATGTAATAGTAATACCTCTTTCCTGCTCCTGAGTCATCCAATCCATAACAGCATTACCATCATGGACTTCACCAATCTTGTGTGACTTTCCTGTATAATATAGGATTCTTTCTGTTAATGTTGTTTTACCAGCATCAATATGAGCAGCTATACCAATATTTCTTACTTTATCTAAACTAAATGTCTTATCCATAACGATCTACTACCTATTCCTTTATTTATTAACTACCAACGAAAATGAGCAAAAGCCTTATTTGACTCTGCCATTTTATGAGTATCTTCTCTTTTCTTAATTGAAGTACCAGTGCAGTTGTAAGCATCCACTAATTCTGAAGACAATTTATCGACCATTGTTCTTCCTGACCTTGACCTTGAATTACGAACCAACCATCTCATAGCCAAAGTAACACCTCTATCTTTTCTAACTTCAATAGGAACCTGATATGTTGACCCACCAACTCTTCTTGACTTAACTTCCATTAATGGAGTTACGTTCTTTAATGCTTTCTCAAAAGCCCCATCAGGTTTTTCATTTGTTTTTTGGGCTAAAATATCTAGTGCATTATAAACTATTTTTTCTGCAGTACTTTTCTTGCCACCTTGCATTAATTTATTTATAAATTGAGTAATATGAAGATTCCCATATTTTAATTCAATTTTAATATCTCGTTTATAATCCTTATTCTTTCTTGTCATAAAAGTTCCTTCCTAATTTAGCCTTTCTGTCTTTTTGTTCCATATAAAGACCTTGATCTACGCCTTGCATCTACACCCTGCAAATCGCCTCGGCCGCGTTCCGTATGGTATCTAACCCCTGGCAAATCTTTCACTCTACCGCCTCTTATATATACAACTGAGTGTTCTTGCAAAGTATGCCCTTCACCCGGAATATAAGACGTTACTTCAAATCCATTAGACAATCTAATTCTTGCTACCTTTCTTAAGGCCGAATTAGGTTTCTTTGGTGTTGTTGTATAAACCCTTGTACAAACACCTCTTCTTTGCGGACAATGCTCCAATGCTGGAGCCGTTCCTCTTCTTTTTTTACTTTTTCTATTTTTTCTTATTATTTGATTACAAGTAGGCACTTTCTCATCTCCTTACTATATTAGCCGTGATATCCTATATAAATAAAACTTTATTGTCAACTAAAGCTTACAAGCTCTTTAGCTAACAGATGCTCCTTTTGATGTTTTAGCTTCTTCCTTAAGTATAGACTTCAACTCTTCTTCAGCTGATTCAAGCTCATCAGGAATCTCTTCTTTGTCATACTCTAATCCAACATTTCTATAAGAAACCATTCCTGTTCCTGCTGGTATAAGTTTACCAATAATTACGTTTTCTTTAAGCCCGTACATTGGGTCAGTTTGACCTTCAATAGCCGCTTTAGTTAAAACACTAGCTGTTTGTTGGAAAGAAGATGCTGATACAAAGCTTTCTGTGTTAAGAGATGCTCTAGTAATACCTAGCATAACCCGTTCACCAACACTAATTGCTTTTCCTGCTTCAATTAGCTCTCTATTTACTTTATCAAAAAGTCTAATATCTATCATTTCATTAGGCAAGAAAGCACTATCACCAATTCCTATAATAATTACTTTTCTTGTCATTTGCCTTACAATTACCTCAATATGCTTACTATTGATCTTTACACCCTGTGATCTATATACTTTCTGAACTTCTTCACCCAAGTATTGCTGTGCTGCATTTACACCTTTTGTATGCAACATCTCGTGAGGATTAATAATTCCATCAGAAATTAAATCTCCTTTATAAATTTTCTTACCTGAATAAACCTTGGTTCTTACACCATAGGCAATTTTATATTCTTTCTTTTCATCATCTTCGTTACGAACAGCTATAACTCTATAGCCATCACCATCTGTTATTTCTACTTCACCTGCAATTTCACTTAGTATTGCACCATCCCTAGGTCTTCGTGCTTCAAATAATTCTTCTATCCTTGGTAAACCCTGTACAATATCTTTAGTCTTAGAGGAGTCAGAACCTACAAGTCGCTCTCTTGCGATTATCTCACCAATATCAACCTTACTTCCATCCTTAACAAAAAGCGTTGCTCCAGACATAATTGGATATGATTCTCCAACACAAACCCTCACAGCCCCCATATCTGTCTTCTTATTCATATCAACGCCAAGCACTACGCCGCCTGCCTCAAGCTTAATACCTGGAGCTAACTCACCATTTTGCCTGATTCTATCACCTTTTTTATATCGTTCTGCGTATTTCTTATCTATATCATAAGAATTTTCAGCTCCTGCTTTGTGTACAAACAATTCTCCATCATTATCAATTACTAACTCGGTTACTTTGCCCTGTTCATCTTTTCGTTCTTTTACATCAAGACCCAGCAGCTCAACAACACCTGTACTTTCAGATATTACATATTCAAACGTTGGATCATACTCTGCAAGTATCTCATTTTCTTCTACAATTGCCTTATCTTTAACAAAGACAGTACTGCCTCTTGGTATTAAATACAATCTTCTTCTACCAGCTTTTGTATGGATATAAATATTCGCATCTCTTGTATTTACCCAAATATCGTCACCTTCTTCATTTTTAATTTTGGTAACAAATAATTTTTCAGGAACTTCTATTTTTCCACCACGTCTTGCCCTAATCTCAACTTTTGCAGCTTTTCTTAAATCAACACCACCAGTATGGAAAGTTCTCATTGTAAGCTGAGTACCAGGTTCTCCTATCGACTGAGCTGCAATAATTCCAACAGCTTCGCCAAGATTTATCAACTTACCTGATGCTAAATCAAGGCCATAACATTTTTGACAAACGCCACGCTCTGACTTACATCTATAAACTGTTCTTACAAAAACTGAATCAATACCTGCTTCTGCAATCGCAACTGACTGTTCTTCAGTAATCATTTCACCAGCTTTTACAATCGTTTTTTTAGTTATCGGATTAATAATGTTTTCTAAGCTAAATCTACCCGCTATCATTTCTGATAAAGGTACAATGGTATTAATACCATCTTTAATAGACTGTGCCTCAATACCACGATCAACACCACAATCTTCCTCAACAACCATTACATCTTGCGCAACATCAACCAATCTTCTTGTTAAATAACCAGAGTCAGCTGTTCTTAATGCCGTATCTACCAAACCTTTTCTTGCACCATAAGATGAAATAAAATAATCCGTTAAGGTTAAACCTTCTTTAAAGTTACTTATAATAGGAATACTAACCGTTCTACCTTGAGCATCAGACATTAATCCACGCATACCAGCTAGCTGTCTTACCTGATCCATATTACCTCTAGCTCCAGAATTAGCCATAATATGAACATTGTTTAAACCACCTAAACCTTGTTCCAATGCATCTGAAACCAAATGTGTTGCTTCACGCCATACTTCAAAAGTTCTAAACTCTTTTTCTCTGGCTGTTATTGTTCCAAGCTTTTGTAGTTTTTCAAGCTTAACAATTTCTTTTTTTGCATTATCTATAATCCCAGGTTTTGCTTCTGGTATTTTTAAATCATCTATAGCAATAGAAATTCCAGATCTTGTTGAATATTTAAAACCAAGGTTTTTCATTCTATCCAACAGCTGAACAGCAACATCACTACCATAATTTATATACCAACCATAAACAAGATCACTCAGCTTCTTCTTACCAACTACTTCATTAATAAAAGCCTCTTCTTTATGACCATATTTATTTAGAACCTCTGAAATAGCTGAGTTAAAAATAATACGACCCATTGTTGATTTAACACGTGCACCTTTAATTCTTACTGTAATTAAACTTTGTAAAGCAATAACTTTTGTATCCCAAGCTCTAAATGCTTCATTAACATCTGCAAACATTCTTTCCTTAGCATCAACATCATCTGGACCATCTGCTGTTAAAAAGTAACAACCAAGAATCATATCCTGAGTTGGTGTTACAATTGGTCTTCCATTAGCTGGTGATAAAATATTATTTGTGGACATAATTAAAAGCCGACATTCTGCTTGAGCTTCTAGAGAAAGTGGTACATGAACCGCCATTTGGTCACCATCAAAGTCAGCGTTAAAAGCTGTACATACCAGTGGATGAATTTGAATCGCGGAACCTTCTACTAATATAGGTTCAAAAGCTTGAATACCCAATCTATGCAAAGTTGGTGCTCTATTTAAAAGAACAGGCTTACCCTTAATAACTGCTTCTAAAACATCCCAGACAACAAGATCTCTTTTTTCAATTTTTCTTTTTGCACTCTTCACATTTGACACATGACCATCTTCAACAAGTTTTCTTATAACAAAAGGCTTAAACAACTCTAAAGCCATTCCTTTTGGCAAACCACACTGGTTAAACTTTAAATGAGGACCTACAACAATAACTGATCTTGCAGAATAATCAACACGCTTACCTAGTAAATTTTGTCTGAATCGACCTTGCTTACCTTCAATAATATTACCCAATGATTTTAAAGGCCTACCATTAGATCCTGTCACTGAGCGGCCTCTTTTGCCATTAGATATTAATACATCTACAGCTTCTTGCAACATACGTTTTTCATTACGAACAATCATTTCTGGAGCACCAATGTCAATCAGCCTTTTTAAACGATTATTTCTATTTACAACTCTTCTATATAGGTCATTTAAATCAGAGGTCGCAAATCTTCCACCTTCAAGTTGAACCATAGGTCTTAAATCTGGTGGCATAACAGGAATAGCATCTACAATCATCCACTCTGGCCTATTACCCGACTTATACATTGACTCAACCACACGCAGCCTTTTTGTTATTTTAAGTCTTTTTTGACCTTTAGAAGAATCCAAACCAGCCCTTAATTCTGCAACTTCTTTTTTAAGATCAATCACTGATAAAACATCTCTTATAGCAGACGCACCCATATCAGCTTTGAACTGATTTCCATACTTCTCTTTCAAACGTGCATATTCTGATGAATTTAACATTTGCTTAAACTGTATTACATCTTCTAATGCAGGAGAAACCTCTGTTACAATATAAGAATCATAATAAAGAACCTCCTCAAGCTGCCTAGCTGACATATCTAAAACTAATCCTAAATAACTTGGTATCCCCTTTAAGAACCAAATATGAGAAACCGGAGCTGCAAGCTCAATATGCCCCATACGCTCTCTTCTTACTTTTGAGTGAGTAACCTCGACACCACATCTTTCACAAACAATACCTCTATATCTTACTCTTCTATATTTACCACAAGCACATTCCCAGTCTTTAACTGGTCCAAATATCTTTTCACAAAAAAGACCTTTTCTTTCCGGTTTAAAAGTACGGTAATTTATAGTTTCTGGTTTTTCAATTTCACCATAAGACCAATATCTTATTCTTTGAGGTGAAGCTAATCCTATAGATAATACATCAAAATCTGTTGGGCTATTTACATACATTCATTTCTCCTTTAGCGATTATCAACTTCAGATCCATCAACCGACACAACTTTTACATCTAATGCGATAGATCTTAATTCTCTTAACAGAACTCTAAATGACTCTGGTGTACCAGGTTTTGATAGTGGCTTACCTTTTATAATTGCTTCGTAAGCTTTTGCTCTACCTGTTAAATCATCTGACTTAATAGTTAACATTTCTTGTAATGTATTTGCCGCACCATATGCCTCAAGCGCCCAAACTTCCATCTCACCAAATCTTTGGCCACCATACTGAGCTTTACCACCCAGTGGCTGTTGAGTTACCAGTGAGTAAGGACCTGTTGATCTAGCATGAATCTTATCCTCAACTAAGTGAATTAGTTTCAACATATACATATACCCAACCGTTACATCCTTTTCAAAAGTCTCTCCGGTTCGACCATCTCTTAAAGCAACTTTACCTGTATCTCTTACCCAAAAGAAATCATCTACCTTGGACGAATCTCTCAGTTTCTCTTCAACTTTATTAACAGACGCCATATCTTCATAAGCTTCATCAAAAAGCTTAACTTCATAGTTTTCGCCAAGAATATGCGAAGCCAATCCTAATAAAGTTTCAAATAACTGCCCGACATTCATACGAGATGGTACACCAAGAGGGTTAAGAACCACATCTACTGGCATTCCATTTGGTAAAAAAGGCATATCTTCTTCTGGCAATATTGTTGAAATTACACCTTTGTTCCCATGACGCCCTGCCATCTTATCTCCAATAGAGACTTTTCTTAACTGCGCAACATACACTCTTACTATACAAGTAACACCTGGAGGCAAATTAGCATCGGTCTCTTTTGAAAAAACTCTTACACCGATTACTTTTCCAGATTCACCAGATGAAACACGTAATGAAGTATCTCTCATATCACGTGCTTTATCACCAAAAATTGCACGCAACAATTTCTCTTCAGCAGGTGGCTCTGTCTCTCCTTTTGGAGTTACTTTACCTACCAAAATATCCCCTGCTTTTACCTTAGCACCAACTCTAATAATCCCATTTTCATCTAAGTTTCTTATAACTTCTTCTGAAACATTAGGGATTTCCCAAGTAATCTCCTCTGGGCCAAGTTTTGTCGTTCTAACATCAATTTCATATTTATGAATATGGATTGATGTATACACATCATCTTTACAAAGTCTTTCTGAAATAATAATCGCATCCTCGAAGTTATAACCCTCCCAAGGTAAAAAAGCTACAAGAGCATTTCTACCCAAAGAAAGCTCTCCTTTTTGTATGGAAGGACCATCCGCAATGATTTGACCCTTTTCAATTTTGTCATCTTCTCTAACAATAGCCTTCTGATTCTTACAAGTATTTTGGTTTGACCTAAAGTATTTTCTTAATACATAAACATGGTCTTTACCCTTACTATCTTTAATAATAATTTCATCACCAGTAACCTTTTTAACTGTACCAGCAGTTCTAGACATCATTAGACCCCATGAATCCCTAGCAACCACAGACTCCATACCTGTTCCTACATAAGGCGCTTCTGGGTTGATTAACGGCACAGCTTGCCGCTGCATATTAGCACCCATCAAAGCTCTGTTTGCATCATCATGCTCAAGAAAAGGAATCAAGCCACAAGATATACCTAGAAGCTGTCTTGGCGAAACACCTATATACTGAATCTCCTTTACATCTACAAGCTTCAAATCTCTATTATTACGAGCAACTACTTGCTTTTCAATAAATTTACCATTTTCAGATCGTGTATCCCAAGGAGAAATATAAAACTTGTCTTCAATATCTGCAGTAAAAAATTCTAGCTCTTCAGTAATAACACCATTCTTCACTTTATAATATGGTGTCTCTATAAACCCAAACTCATTAACTCTTGCATAAGTACTTATTGGGCCAATCAACCCAGCATTCGGCCCCTCTGGTGTTTCAATAGGACATATTCTTCCATAATGTGAAGGATGAATATCACGAACCTCAAAACCAGCTCTTTCTTTAGTTAAACCACCAGGCCCTAAAGCACTTAATCTTCTTTTATGAACAATTTCTGCAAGTGGATTTGTCTGATCCATAAACTGTGAAAGCTGTGAACTACCAAAAAACTCTCTCATAACAGCTACAAGAGGTCTAATATTTATCAGATGCTGAGGTACGATTCTATCATTACCTTTTACAGCCATCTGCTCCTTAATTAATCTTTCTAATCTTGCAAGCCCAACTCTAAACTGTTTTTGCAGCTGCTCACCAACAGTTCTGATTCTTCTATTCCCTAAATGATCAATATCATCAGTTGTGCCTCTATCATATATCAAATCAATAATACCATTTACTACCCCTATGATATCTTCGCTAGTTAATACTACCGTTTCACCATCTACTTTTAAATCTAGTCTTCTATTAACTCTATATCTTCCAACTTTTCCTAAATCATACTTTGCTGAATCAAAAAACAAATTATTTAAAAGTAACTTGGCGCCCTCAAGTGTTACAGGATCACCAGGCCTAACTTTTTTATAAATTTCTATTAACGCCTCTTTTGTACCTTCTACATTATCTTTTTCTAAAGTACGTTGAATAGCGGCTTTATCTCCAACCTTTTTTATAATATCTTCTTCAGAATAACCTATTGCTTTTAATAGCGTAGTTACTGGAAGTTTTTTTATTTTATTAATATTGGCATAAATAACATTATTAGCATCTGTTTCAACTTCTAACCAAGCACCTCTATTTGGAATAATAGTTGCAAGATATGTAACACGATCAAGGGCACTCCCTGTTGACTTTCTTCTAAAATACACTCCTGGAGATCTAACAAATTGACTTACAACAACTCTTTCAGCACCATTAACCAAAAAAGTTCCACTTTCAGACATACAAGGAATATCACTCATAAATACTTCTTGCTCAATCACTTCCCCAGTTTCTCTATTAATTAGTCTTACTGGAACTCTAAGTGAAGCAGAGTAAGTTATCTCTCTGTATTGACATTCTTCAAAAGACAAGCGTGGTGGCTCTAGTCTATAACCTTCTAAAAACTCAAGTTCATATTTTCCACCATATGCTACAATCGGCGAAATATTTTCAAATTCCTCCCTTAAACCTTCTTTGATAAATTTCTCGAAAGAATCAGTTTGAATAGCTATTAAATTTGAAACCTCTAACTCTTCCTTTTTGCCAAACTCATGCAGCGGAACTCTTTTTCTTGTCTTTATCGCAGCCACTCGTAGTCTCCTCTTCACATAAATCTGACCTGATTAGTTTCCTATCCAAAGGACACATATCAGGTCAGTTTATAAAATTATTTATTAATAGCTAAACTATATACAAATCATACACAAATAAAATCTACTTAATCTCTACTTCGCCACCTTGTTCTTCTATAATCTTTTTAATTTTATCAGCTTCTTCTTTAGTTAAACCTTCTTTAACTGGTTTTGGAACTGTATCCACAAGCTCCTTAGCTTCTTTTAATGCGAGTCCTGTGATTTCTCTAACAGCTTTTAAAACCTGGATTTTCTTTTCTCCACAGCTTTTCAGAATCACATCAACTGTATCACTCCCTGAATCTTCTTCACCAGCATCCGCTACCGCAATTGCTGCCACTGGAGCTGCCGCTGCAACAACGCCAAACTTATCTTCAAGAGCTTTAACCAATTCATTCAACTCAAGAACCGTCATCTTTTCTATACTATCTAAAATACCTGTCGCTGTTTTTGATAATTTCACTTCTTCTTTTACCTCTGTAGTTGCATCACTCATAATAAAACCTCCTCGATTGTTTTTCTATTTTTTTTCTTTTACCGCTGTTAAAACATTAATTAAACCCTGAATCGGACTTGATAAACATATCACCAAATTTGTTATTGGTGATTTTATTAAACCAACAGATTTTGCTATCAACTCCTCCCTTCCAGGTAATTTAGCTAATTGAAGAATAACATCACTACCAACTGCAGCATTTTCAAATATACCGCCCTTAATATTTAAACTGTCATTCTTTTTTATATAATCCACCACTACTTTTGAAACCTTAACAGGCTCATCTTCAGCACTTATAAGTGCTGAAGGCCCAGCCAACATTTCAGCAGGACAATCAATATTGAGTTCTTGTAATGCAATTCTTGTCATGGTGTTTTTACAAACATTCATACTTGCATTTTCATCTTTCAACTTTTGTCTAAGTTCTGTAATAGAAGAAACATTAAGCCCTCTATAATCAGTAAATATAATTATAGAAGAACTATCCACACTTTGTTTTATTGTATCAATAGCAGCCTTCTTTTCAGGCCTTATTTTACTTGTTGTCATCGCTAGTGATTTCCTTCCATTTTATTTTCATCGGCTCTACGAAAACACCAGGTCCCATTGTTGTTGAAATTGATACAGACTTCATATAAACACCTTTTGATTTTGTTGGCTTCACTTTACAAAGAACATCATACACTTCCATAAAATTCTCTTTTAGTTGTTCATCGCTAAAAGATGCTTTACCTAAAATCAAATGAACAATACCAGTCTTATCATTTCTGTACTCTAACCTACCACCCTTAAAAGCTTTTATTGCAGCAGCAACATCTAAAGTAACTGTTCCGCTTTTAGGGTTCGGCATCAAACCCTTTGCACCTAAAGTTTTACCAAGTCTTCCAACCTTACTCATCATATCTGGAGTTGCGATAACAATATCAAAATCAAACCATCCTTTTTGAATCTTCTCCACTAATTCTTCACTTCCAACATAATCAGCACCAGCTTCTTTTGCTTCCAAAATCTTTTCATTCTGAGCAATCACAACTATTCTAACACTTCGTCCAGTACCATTAGGCAATTCAAGAGTACCTCTCAGTTGCTGATCTGCATGCCTTGGATCAATCCCAAGCTTAAAATGAACTTCTACTGTTTCATCAAACCTCTCTCTTTTTGCTTGTTTAATAAGTTCAAATGCCTGTGTTGGTGTATACAGTCTCTCATTATCTATCAATTGAGTCTTTTCTCTATAAAATTTTCCTCTTCTCATAACTCAGCCCTCACACCCATGCTTCTTGCTGACCCAGCAATAATTTTAACTGCTTGATCAACATCATTTGTATTTAAATCCGGCATCTTTATTTTTGCAATTTCTTCTAGTTGATCTTTTTTAATTACCGAAATAATATCAGTATTTGGGGTTGGAGAACCTTTCTTCTTATTTATTGCCTTTAAAATAAGAACTGATGCTGGAGGTGTTTTAAGTATAAAATCAAATGTCCTATCTTTATAAACATAAATCTCAACAGGAATTATCAGATCACCCTTATCTTTTGTTTTATCATTGTACGCTTTACAAAAATCCATAATCCCAACCCCATGTTGACCAAGAGCTGGTCCAATTGGAGGTGCTGGAGTTGCTTTTCCAGCAGGAATTTGCAACTTAATTATTGCCATTACAGGCTTCTTTTTTAGCTTTGCCATCTTAAAATCGTTCCCTTACTTATTTTTTTTAAACCGCTTTTTCAACTTGATCAAAATCTAATGTAACAGGAGTCTCTCTTCCAAAAACAGATATCATAACCTTTAAAACACCCTTTTCAGCACTTATTTCTGAAATCATACCCGTATACCCTCTAAACGGTCCAGATACGACTTTTACAGCCTCATCCTCTTCAAACTCCACCTCTATCTTTTTAGATTTATCACCTATTTTTCTTAATATCCTTAAAATTTCATCATCTGTTACTGGAGTTGGATTTGATTTGGTACCGATAAATTTAGCAACCCCCATCAACTTCCTTATTTCATAATAAAGTTCATCATCCAATACCATCTGAACAAAAACATAGCCTGGATATATTTTCGTTCTTTTTTCTGTCCTCTTATTATCTTTTAACTCAACTGTTTCTTCTTCAGGCACAAGAATATTAAACAACCTCTTCTGCCATAACTTCTCTTCCACAAGATCTCTAACCCGCACTTGAACCTTATACTCTTGCCCTGTGTAGCATTGAACTATATACCATTCCCTGCCTTCCTCATGAGACAACACATCGCCCTCCACATAATTTGGACTAGTCGGATCTTCTTTATCTTCTTTATCTTCTTTATCTTCTTCTACCACTTCATCTGCTATTTTTTTATCTTTTGTCATTTCTTAATCCCTAAATTAACTATTTAATAGCCTTTAACATTGCAAATAATTTTGATAACCCTATATCAGCCACTGTCACATAAGCTGTTAAACTTATCACTATAACTAATATTAACAAAGATGCTGATGCAACCTTTGGCTTTGTTGGCCACGACACTTTTCGTAACTCTGCTTTAGTTTCTTGTATAAAGAATTTTATTCCCTTATTCTTCTTATCAAGATTCTTAACTACTTTAATTTTATTTTTTTCTTTTACCAACTTTTTTTCTCCTGGCAGGCCCGGCCGGAGTCGAACCGACAACATTCGGTTTTGGAGACCGACGCTCTACCAATTGGAGCTACGGGCCTAAACTATTTAGTCTCCTTGTAGGAAGTATGGGACCTACATTTTTTACAATACTTCTTCAATACCAATCTATCTTTAGTATTTCTCTTGTTTTTTTCGGAATGATGGGTCATCCCACAATCTTTTTCTTCACATTTTAACGTTATTCTTATTCTCACTTCAGCCTCATCCTAATCTTAAAAAAAAATGCAGAGCAAAACTTTATCACAGTCAATATATAGTGTCAACAACTCTAATATAGCAACATCTTTTCTTATAAAATAATTACACATTCATTTAATAACAAGGAGATCATACCATTAATTAGCAAACTTAAATAGCCGTAAATATTACACCACTTAAACTTCTTTAAGATTATATAAGCACTCAAAACCTACGCATCACTTCCTCACAATGTTTTCAGTCAAAAAACCACATTCTTCGTTGACAACTTAGAAAATAAATGATAAAAATCAGGGTCTTTAATTAAATAATTATGATCTTTAAACATTAAGATCTTTGGGAGGATATATCATTATGACCACAAACACAAAAATCGCCATCATCGAAACTGGTGGAAAACAATATAAAGTAAAAGCAGGAACTATTCTAGATATAGAAAAAATTAGTGCTGATGAAAACAACAAAGTATCTTTTGACAAGGTTCTTTTAGTTTCAGATGGCAAGAAAACAACTTTTGGAAAACCATATATTAATGGAGCAACTGTTGAGGCAAGCCTACTAAATCAAATTAAAGGCGATAAACTAATCGTTTTTAAATTTAAAAGAAAAACAGGCTATAAACTCAAACAAGGCCACAGACAACAATTATCAACTATTAAAGTAGAGAAGGTTTAAGATACATATTTAAGGAGACAATCAAATGGCACATAAAAAAGGAAAAGGTAGTACAAAAAACGGTCGTGATAGTCAGTCTAAAAGACTTGGTGTTAAAAAATTTGCAGGTGAGATTGTTAAATCAGGAAATATCATCATTAGACAAAGAGGCACGAAGTTCCATCCTGGAATTAATGTTGGACTAGGCAAAGATTTCACTATTTTCTCAAAAATAAACGGCACTGTGAAATTCGAATTTGTAAACAAAAACAAAAAAAAGGTTTCTGTTTACGAAATTAACTAAATTAATACAACAGATTTATAAAACAAATAAAAAAAGAAGCCGTTTGTGCTTCTTTTTTTATTTATATCTAAGGAAAAATTAAAATGAAATTTGTAGATAAAGCATCAATTAATATTCAAGCAGGTAGTGGCGGTCCTGGAGCTATTAGCTTTAGAAAAGAAAAATATGTACCAAAAGGTGGGCCAAGTGGTGGTAATGGTGGTAATGGTGGCAATATTATTTTAGAAGCCACAAACAAACTACAAACATTAATGGATTTAAAAATACGCCATAACTACAAAGCTCCAAATGGCATGCCAGGAAAAAACAAAGACCAAACTGGTGCAAAAGGAAATGATAGTATCATTCGAGTTCCAATAGGCACGATTGTATTTAACACAAGTCAAGAAATAGTAGCTGACCTAAAAAAAGAAGGCGATCGGTTTATTGCTGCCTATGGTGGTAAAGGTGGTAGAGGTAATGCATCTTACGCAACATCAACAAACAGAGCCCCAAGAAAAGCTCAAGACGGTCTGCCAGGAGAAAACACTAAAGCATACCTTGAACTACGACTTATTGCTGATATTGGACTAGTTGGCCTACCCAATGCAGGTAAATCTACATTACTTAAAACATTAACCATGGCTAACCCAAAAATTGCTAACTATCCCTTTACAACCCTATACCCAAACCTTGGCGTTCTAAAATTTATTGATAAAGAAATTATTATTGCAGACATACCTGGTTTAATAGAAGGAGCCTCTGATGGGCAAGGACTTGGTTTTGATTTTTTAAGACACATTGATAGAACTCATTTCCTAATTCATCTTGTTCCAACCTCACTTGAAACACCAGAAAAATGTTGGGATCAATTTGAAACTGTAAATAATGAACTTAAAAAAAGTGAATTAAAACTGGAAAATAAAACCACAATTGTTGCCTTAACTAAAATAGATCTACTAAGCACTACCCTTCTTGAAGAGATAGTATTATATTTTAATAAGAAGGGTATAAAACCTATTGCATTCTCTTCATTCACTGAACAGGGAATCCCTTTATTAATTAAAAAAATTCAGAAAGTATATCAAGATAATGAACAAACATAATATTGCAATAATAAAAATTGGCACTAATATACTAACTACTGAAAATCGTAGCTTAGATACAAAAAATCTACGTTCCTTAGTAAATAGTATTAGTAACGAACTTAATAAAAATAATTATAAATTTATTATTGTTACATCTGGAGCTATTACATGTGGAGCAAAATACATGAACTTTATAGCAAAAACCATACCAGAAAAACAAGCAGCAGCTGCAGCAGGACAAAATCTTATTATGCAAAAATACAGCGTCTTTTTTAAAAAGAACGGCCTTGCTACAGGACAAATTCTACTAACCAGAGACTGTGTAGAAAATAAAATAAAATATACAAATGCAAAAAACACCATCTTGACTCTTTTAAAACATAATATTATTCCAATAATAAACGAAAATGACAGCATTGCCACAGAAGAAATAGATATTAATTTTGGTGATAATGATGAACTTTCTTCCAAAGTTGCACAACTAGTTAGTGCAAATAAACTTATCATACTAACAGATATTGACGGCCTATATACTGCAAACCCAAAAACAGATACCAAGGCTAAACTAATAAAGAAAATCGATACTGTTTCTGAAGATTTCTTTAAATATATAAACGATATAAAAAACACACGTAGTCGTGGTGGCATGACATCTAAATTAAAATCTGCAAAAGCTGCTGCTGAAGCTGGAACTGAAGTAATTATTGCTAATGGTCGCAGAGAAGGTATTATTGCTAATATTTTTTCAGATAACTTTATTGGCACAAAAATCAATCCGTCTTAAAAAGATCTATTCTATGAGATCATCAATAAATACCAAATTTATTAGGAGAATTAAAAATGAAAACTATTAAAGATCAATGTAAAAAAGCATATATAGCATCACAAACACTAACATCTATAAACACTGAAACAAAAAACCAGACACTATTAAATATGGCTAATGCAATTCTTAAAAATAGCTTCAAAATTATAGAAGAAAACAAGAAAGACCTGAAAGCTGGAAAAAACAATGGCTTTTCAATAGCACTTTTAGATAGATTAAAACTTAACCCTGCAAGACTCAAAAGTATTGCAGAAAGTCTCATAACAATAGCAAATCTTAACGACCCAATAGGTGAAGTAATGTCTAGCTGGAGCCAGTCAAATGGACTAAAAATATCCAAAGTTCGAGTACCTATGGGCGTTATTGGCATTATTTATGAAGCGAGACCCAATGTTACTGCAGATGCCATTGGATTAAGCTTAAAAGCTGGCAGCAGTGTTGTTCTTCGGGGTAGTTCATCAGCTTATAATTCTAACTTAGCTATTACCAGTATCTTACAGGAAGCTACTAAAAAATCGGGCATCAATCCAGATTCAATACAACTATTGGAAGACACCTCTCGAGAAGGAGTTCAGGAATTAATAAAACTTAAACAGTATTTAAGCATTGTTATACCTAGAGGCGGAGCCTCATTAATTCAAAGCGTCGTACAAAATGCTACTGTACCAGCTATTGAAACAGGCGTTGGAAATTGCCATGTTTATGTTGATAGTGAAGCAAACTTAAATAAAGCAATAGATATAATTATAAACGCAAAAGTTCAACGGCCATCTGTATGTAATGCCTGTGAATCCGTATTAGTTCATGAAAAGATCGCACAAAAACTATTACCAGAGTTAATCCAAAAACTTCAAAACTTAAATGTAGAAATTAGAGGTTGTAAAAAAACCAAGCTATTTGGCCAAAATATTACTAATGCTACCGAAGATGATTGGAAAGCTGAATATTTAGACCTAATAATTGCCGTAAAAGTTGTCTCAAATCTTAATGATGCTATCAAACACATCCTAATCTATGGCACATTTCATTCTGAAACAATAGTCTCTGAAAATCATGATAATATTGAAAAGTTTAGCAGAGAAGTTGATGCCGCAGCTATTCTTGTAAATGCCTCTGCAAGATTTGTAGATGGTAGTGAGTTTGGATTTGGCGCAGAAATGGGAATATCTACCCAAAAATTACATGCACGCGGCCCAATGGGTTTGCCTGAATTAACAACCTATAAGTATATTGTTAAAGGCAATGGCACTATTAGAAAATAAACCTTATCACAGCCTACGCTGAAGTACTAAAACTAGACTGTTCGCCACACTTTGGACGACGTTTTTTATAACGTGGTTTATTTTTGGCAATACCTGTTATTAGTCGCTGCAGTTTTTCAGCCTCTATTTCAATATCACCTTTCTTATGAGTTTTTTTTGATTTACCAGTAAATAAATCAGCAACTTCAAAAGCACTATTTTCTACAAGCTCTATTGGCACTTGAAACGCCTCGTTTTTTTTAATTGAAAAGACTGTTAACATAGGACTATTTGAATCTTTCATACTTACAATAAAGTGAAAGCGCTGGCCTGACATAATATCTTGCTTTGAAGGGTGTGGAGCTCCATTTGGATGACTATGATAAAAACCATAGTATTCCATACCATGTTTTTTAAAAAATTCATGAGCACGCAAAAGGTCATCCGAAGAAAGTGCAAATGTATTATACTGTGATGTTATTGCTTGGTTATATACAGGCAATATGGCCTGAATCATACCTTCTTTACCACCAACAAAACCACCACATTCTCTTGGGAAATTATCCTTTGCCTGTTTCGCTATTATCTCAAAATGACGACGGGTAATTTTAAACATCTATTTCACTTTAAGTTAAGTATATCCTTAATTTTCCCAATAATATCAATAATTGCCTCTTCTGCCACATCCAACATCTCATTTAAAGTAGCTCTATCAAAAGTATCATTTTCACCAGTACCCTGAACCTCAACAAATTCTTTCGCATCAGTCATAACAACATTCATATCTACATCAGCAGAAGAATCTTGCTCGTAACACAAGTCACAAACAACATCACCATCAACAACACCTACACTAACAGCTGCTATTATTTTCTTTATTGGGTTTTCTTGTAGTTCACCACTATTTACTAGCCCTTGAACTGCATCATAAAGAGCTACCATACCACCAGTAATTGCTGCTGTTCTTGTTCCGCCATCAGCCTGAATAACATCAGTATCAATATAGATAGTTCTTTCGCCAAGAAGATCAAAATCCAACACTGATCTAAGGGAACGGCCAATCAGTCTCTGGATTTCGCTTGTGCGACCTGATGGCTTACCTTGGGTAACCTCTCGTCTAGCTCTGGGACTAGTTGCTGAAGGCAATAATGAATATTCGGCAGTTAACCAACCTCGACCCTGATTCCTTAAAAAAGGAGGTACCTTTTCATCTACGGAAGCCGAACATATAACCTTTGTATTTCCAAAAGAAACCAAAACTGACCCAGCTGCATTTTTTGTATAGCCACGCTCTATAGTTAATGGCCTCATTTTTTTATCATTTTTCATATCATTTCCTCACTTAAAACAGATTTATTTTCTATATCTCGCTGCTTATTTTTCAAGACGTCTCTACCATCTTCAATATTTTTTTCAAGTCCAACCATATTTTTTTGCAACTTTGCAAGCATTAACTGCAAGTTTGCTAGAATATAATCCGCATATTCATCTGCGCCTTCTTTAACTTCTTGGGCTTGTTTCTCTGCATCTTTAAGAACTATCAAAGTACTATCATTAGCTATATTTGGATTTGCGCTACTTTTAGTTTTATCAAATTCATAAGAAAGTTTACTTTTATTAGAAACATCCACTGCCTCACGCACAAAACTTTTTTGGTCACTTTTTATTACTAACCTTATCTTATCTATTATTTCTAACAAGGAAACCTCACTCACTACTACCTTTTCAGTCAAAGGTATTTTTTTACCCTCTAAAACACTTGCCTCTAAAGCATCTATTAAACCTAGCACTTCACTCATTATTGTTATGCCCCATTCCCTTCGTGTTTATTTTTAAATGCCAATTCAACAGCTTTTGGCACAAACTGATGTATATCTGCCTTATATGAAGCCAATTCTTTAACCAAACTAGAACTCAAATATGAATATTTTTCATCTGTCATAAAAAAGACTGTGTTCATACGCTCTTCTAACTTCCTATTTGTTAATGCTAACTGAAATTCATAATCAAAATCAGAAACAGCTCTCAAACCTCTAATAATAGAATACACGTTTTGTTCTCGTGCAAAATCAACCAATAAACCTTCATGCGCCTTAACTATCACACCAGAATCATCCGAGTAAACAGCTTCTATATGTGCTTTTCTCTCACTAAAACTAAAAAAAGGCTTTTTAGCTGGATTATGAATAATACTGATATAAACCTCATCAAACAACTGACGAGCTCTTTTTATGATATCCATATGACCATTTGTAAGAGGATCAAAACTACCAGGATATATAGCCCTTTTCATTATTTTTCCTTTGTTAGTATTGATATTACAGTCCCCCCATAATTATATGTTGCATCAATTTTTAAACCAAACTGAGATTTTATCTCATATTTCTTTTCATGCTCACAAATAACTAAACCATCGGCCATAAGTATATCAAATTCAGATATGGCCTTCAACGAATCAACATATAATTGGGGCTTATCCCATGGCGGATCAAGGAAAATAATATCAAATTTATTTTCTGAATACTTAATATATTTCAGAACATTACCCTTAATAACAGAGACCTTATCTTTTAACTTATCATCTTTAATAAGAACTAGATTTTTCTGTAAAAATTCTGGCCGGCTATCCACAAAAACCACTTCATTTGCATCACGAGATAAAGCTTCTAACCCTACCCCACCAGAACCACAAAACAAATCTAAAAAATTCGCATCCACAACCTTAGATTGAATAATACTAAAAAGTGCTTCTCGCACACGATCTTGGGTAGGTCGCACTTGTTTTTTATCTTTGGAAAAAACTATGTTTAAGCCTTTACATTTGCCAGCAATTATTCTCAAAACTACACACCTTTTTTTAATTATACCCAAACCAAAATAAAAATAGGATTCAAATTTCTATTTTGGTTTGGGTATAGCAACAATTCTTTAATCTAGTTTAACACCAAAAGCTAAATGATACTGCTCTTCAACAATTTTTCTTAAAGCTGCATTTTCTTTTTTATCAAGATTCGGATCTGTTTTCAAAAATCTGTCCGCAGTCAACCTGGTTTCTAACAACAGCTTCTCGTCACGAATAATATCTGCAACCACAAAATCTGGTAAACCAGCCTGCCTTGTGCCAAGCATATCACCAGGACCACGGATTCTTAGATCATACTCTGCAATTTTAAAACCGTCAGTTGTATCTATCATCGCTTGGATACGTTGCTTACCACTTTCTGTCTTAGGTTCTGTAATAAGAAAACATTGAGAAACTGTACCACCTCGCCCCACTCGACCCCTTAGCTGATGTAACTGCGACAAGCCAAAACGTTCTGCATGTTGAATTACCATCATTGAAGCGTTGGGCACATCAATACCAACCTCAATCACTGTTGTTGCAACCAAGACTTGGATTTTATTCTTTTTAAAATCATCCATAACCTTATTTTTTTCTTCTGGTTTTAAACGACCATGCATTAAGCCAATATTGTATTCTGGGAACACATTATCTTTTATTTTTTGCCAACCTTCCTGTGCTGACTTCAAATCTATTTTTTCAGATTCTTCAACAAGTGGAAAAACAATATATAGCTGCCTACCCTTTTTAAGGTCAGAACGACACATCTCATAAACTTGCTTTAAATTATAGTCACTATATCTAACTGTTTTTGGAGGCTTTCTACCTGGCGGCATTTCATCAATCACAGACTTTTCCAAATCACCATAACAAGTAAGCATAAAACTACGAGGAATGGGTGTAGCTGTCATAAATAAAGAATGGGGGTTCTGGCCTTTCTTCTTTAAAGTTTGACGTTGAACTACACCAAAACGATGTTGCTCATCAATCACAGTTACTGCTAGATCTGGAATCTCAACATCATTCTGAATTAGGGCATGAGTCCCAATAACTATCAATGGTTTCTTGGTTTTTAAATCCTCTAAAATAGCTCTTTTTTCTTTTGCCTTCATTTTACCTTTTAGGAGTACAACCTCTACACCCAAAGCGCCCAAACTCTTCTTGAATTTATAGTAATGCTGCTGGGCAAGAACCTCTGTCGGAGCCATTATTGCAGCATTTTTGCCACTCTCAATAGCTGCTAAAAGAGTAAGTACAGCAACCTCTGTTTTGCCCGAGCCAACATCACCCTGAAGCAACCTATTCATACTTGAGTTCTTTTGCAAATCTATATAAATTTCTGTAGCTGCTCTTTTTTGAGCATTAGTTAGCTCATAAGGTAAAGATTTTATGTATAATTTTATTATGCCACCATTAGTTTTTAATTTATCAGCAACTATTTGGTCTTTATTTTCTTTTCTCTTCTTTGATATAGCTAGTTGAAAATAAAAGAACTCATCAAAAGCCACTCTTGTTCTAGCTTTTTGGTATAACTCTACAGACTCTGGGAAATGCAAATTTCTAATAGCAATTCTTAAGTCTATCAAGCCTTTCTCTCTGATAAGTGAATAAGGCAAAGGATCTGGTAAAAGCATTAAATATTTAGTCATTATCTCTTTCGCAATCTTTCGCATCTGACCCTGATAGAGACCAACACGCAAACCATATATAGGTAAAACCCGACCAACACTTTCCTTAAAATCTGATTCTTTACTAATCACCTCATGCTCTGTAACTGTTATCTGGCGTTCACCACTATACTTATTAATCTCAACTCTACCTTTAATAAATATCCGTTTCCCAGCTATTAATGTCTTCTTTACATATGCCTGATTAAACCAAACAGCTATTAGGTTTGTCCTACCATCATCTATTAAGCATTTAATAATTGAAAAGCCCTTCTTAACCTGGTTTTCTGAAACATGCCTAATAAAACCAACGCAGTTTTGAATCTCATCTATTTTTAAATCTATTATCTGAGGAATTGATCTTCTATCATCATAAAAACGTGGGATATAAAACAAAAAATCTCGAACAGAATTAATCTGCAATTTTGTTAAACTTTTAGCTATTCTGGGGCCAACACCTTTTACAAATTGTATTTCTGGGAATTTCTGCATTTAACAAAAAAGCTAGCGAGCGTTCTTTTGTGAAATATCTAAGATTGAGACCATCTCATCAAAAACCTGAAACACACCACGCTCTTTTGAAGATAAGATAGATTCCATATCATGGTATGTTCTGGCTTTTCTTAAAACACCTTTAACAAAATCAGAGTAATAGTAATCCACAAGTAAAAAAGAGTTTGTAGTTTTATTTTCAACCACAGCTTGAGCAAGTTCTTGATCATTAGCACTCATATATATTTTTTTATAGATTTTATAATCTAAAGAACCTTTTTTCATTTTTTTAAACCTGTTAAAAAATTGCGCATAATATGCTTTATATAGCTTTTGAAGATCTCTATTTCTCATCAATCCTCTACTAGATATTCGCACAGCTGCCTCATAAGAAATGCCATCATAATCTAACTGTTGTGTAAGATCTTTAATAGCAACATTAACCATACCTAAAAGATCATTCACTGGAAATACAATATAGTTCTTCCATGGGATACTTATTAAGAGTTTATTGGCCCATGCTATTCTATTGTAAGCACGCGCAAATAATAATTCACCTTCAACATACTTGGATATACTAGCTTTACGCGCAAGCCTATACTCAACAATAATATTTATCATTCGCTCTATTATCTGATGAGTTTCTTTATATGAAGCCATCTGCGAAACAAGCTGATAAAGATTAGCATAATTATCTTTTCCAGTAACTATAGATAGTCTACAGGTTGCACCAATTGCAAGTGGCAACTCTAAAAGCAAGGCTTTCTTATTAGGTGCGCTATCATAACTATTAATAAAACTCTGACATATTTTAAGGTACTGTGTTCTTGACTCATTATAAGTACGCATCTTTTCCAGCTTATATGCTTCCTTATAAAGGACTGACATATTTTGAGCATATGAAACTTTAAAACTTAGTACAATAAGAAGAAAAACAAAAACTATTTTTTGAATAATCTTCATTATGAGTTTTTGTGGTTCCAAATCTTGGCAAGGTCTGTAACATCCACATCAAGCACAGGATCTGAACCTAAATTAACTTTAACTCTATTACCAGCAACAACTTTCCCAAGAACACTATAGTCTACTTTATTATCATCTAAAACAGCCCTAATTTTTGCTTCGTTTTCTGCTGATACACTTACAATATAACTTCCATTTTCTGAAAAAAGACTTGTTATAACACTGCTCTCTGCTGCAAGCTCTAGCTCAACCCCAACTTTATTTAAGCCACGTTCACCAAACAACATTTCACAAATTGAAAGCCATAAACCACCCATAGAAATATCGTGACAAGCCGATATTAGCTGGTCCTTAATTAATTGATTAACTGCTTTATTTTGCTTTGCCTCTTCATCAAAACGAACCTGCGGAGCAACTTCATTCAAGTCACTAATAAAACCATTAATTAATGTCCCACCAAACTCTGGGTATTGGTTACCAATTAATAGTAGCTTTTCATCTTCATTCTTTAACTGCATTGTACAAATTTTATGATAATCATCTACCTTACCAACAGCCACAAGAACTGGGGACGGGATAATAGAAGCACCTTGTTTTGACTCGTTATAAAAACTCACGTTTCCAGAAATTATTGGGATTGGCTCACCAGGAATAAAGCTCAAACTATTTGCTGCATCAGCAATACCTTTTACACCCTCTTCAAAATCAAAAAATGGACCTGGCTTTTCTGGGTTACCATAATTCAGACAATCAGTTAAAGCCATTGGCCTACCACCAACTGCAATAATATTTCTTACAGACTCAGCAACAGCAGCTGCGCCACTAACATAAGGATCAACATTACCATACAAGTTGCTATCCATACTTACTGTTAGACCAGTGGAAGAACCTTCAACAGGGGTAATAACAACAGCATCTGCTTCACCTGGATAAAGGATTGTATCGCCACGAACGGCATTATCGAAAAAACGATATACATAACGCTTTGAACAACAGTTTTCTGAAGCTAAAAGTCTTTTACATACACCTTCTAAATCAACAACATTTTTAGGAGTATTATCATTTTCAACTGTTCTAATTATTTCTCTTGTCCCAGCTGTACGCTCTGCTTGAACTTCTGTTGTAATTGCAGTAACCGGCAATTCACAAACTTTTTCACCTCTATAAAAAACTCTGTAAACTGGCTCTTCTATAACTTCACCAACAACTACAGCACCTGAGTTATGATATAGCGCAGGCAATTCGAATTTATTATTAAAAACATCTAAAACAGTTGGCGTAAATTCACGTGGCACAACAATACAAAAACGCTCTTGAGTTTCAGAACAAGCAATAACTTCTGGTGGTAAACTTTTACTTGCAACATTAACTTTATCTAGGTCTAATCTAACACCAAAACCGCCATGCGCAGCTATTTCTGAAGTTACACAAGAAATACCACCAGCACCTAAATCTTTAAATCCTATGGACACTTTTTGTTCATCAACAATTTTCAATAAATACTTGATAGCTTCAACCATTACTCTTTTCAAGAATGGGTCATGAACCTGAACTGCCCCAAGGTTTGCTGCTTCATCTTCTGCATCTAAAGTAGCTGAAGCAAAACTTGCGCCACCAAAACCTGTAGCATCTGTTGATTTACCAAACAAAATCACATCGTAGGGAGTGTCTTTTGCACATTGAGGCACATAGCTGTGAATTATCTTATCTTCTTCAACTAAACCCAAGGCTGCAACATTAACCAAACAATTATCATTATATGAAGGATGAAAGAGAGTCTCGCCACCAAGAACCGGAACTCCAAGTGGATTAGCATAGCCACAAACCCCCTGCACAACCTCTTCTGCTATCTCTTCTACAATAGGGTTGTCTTTATCAATACCAAAGTGAAGCGAGTCTAAAGTACCAACAACATCAGCGCCCATACAATAAACATCTCTTACAACGCCACCAACACCTGTTGCCGCACCTTCAACTGGCAACACTTGAGAAGGATGATTATGTGACTCATGAGAAACAGCAATACAGTATTTCTTGCCATCATGTTCTGTAAAATGGACAATACCCGAATCCTCACCTATACCCAAAGCTACTTCAGAACCCTCAACTGGTAAATATTTTTTAAGTGTTTTTTTACTACTCTTATAAGAACAATGCTCTGACCACATAGTATCAAAAATATACTTTTCAACTGTGGATGGGTCTCTATCTAGTAATTTCTTAATTGCTGTTATGTCTTCTTGTGTTAAATTCATCTATTTAGCCTTTCATAAAATATGAGGTTTTATATTAAGTTTTTGAAACTAGAATAGTTTATAATGACTTACAAGTTTTTTAAAGTTTTATCTAGAATATTTTTAGATTAATTAAATTAATATACTCAACCCAAAATAGAAACTAGAATCCATATAAAACTTTTTATAGCACAACAACAAATATTTTTTTACCAGGCGCTATAGCTCCCCAAAGCAACATAAACTATAATAGGCGCATGAGCCTAGCAAACGTAATTTTCACAATCAATGTTGTTGCACCTGTATTTATAATTGTTATTTTAGGATATTTTTTGAAGAAAATTGGACTTCTTACAGAAAACTTTGCCAATATTGGGTCAAAGCTTGTGTTTAATATTAGTCTTCCTTCTTTAATTTTTATTAAATTATTTCAAGTAAACTTACAAAACCTGATCAACTTCAAACAAATAGGATTCTGCTATTTTGGCACTTTGCTTTTCTACTTTTTTGCCTGGTTCATATCAAAACCATACATAAAAAATGGGGATCATAGAGGTGTATTTATTCAAGGGTGTTTTAGAGGTAACTACGCAATAATTGGGATACCTTTGGCATACAATCTATTCGGTGACCCAGGGCTTATAAACGCATCTGTACTTTTGATATCTGTTTTATTAATAAACAATTTTCTGGCCGTTATTGCGCTAACTATACCACCTTGCAAAGAAACAAAAATAAGCACTATGAAAATAATAAAAAAAATAGTAACTAACCCACTAATTATTGCACCACTTATTGCAATACCATTTTCTTACTATAAAATAAACCTAAACCCCATATTTTTTAAAACACTTACCCAGCTATCATCACTAGCCATACCATTAGCACTTATATCTATTGGTGCAACACTTAAATTTGAGAATCTTAAAGAATCAATAAAGATAGCTTCTTTTGCTACCATAACAAAAATTATTATTATGCCGTTCATACTAACTATTATAGCTGTTAAGATTGGATTTAGGGGTGTAGAGCTAGCGTCTCTCTACTTTTTATTTGCAGCACCCACTGCTGTTGCCAGCTACATTATGGCTGATGCCATGCAGTGCAATGCCAAGCTTGCAAGCACAATCGTAATACTTACAACCACAATTTCTATATTCACAATTTCTATTGGGGTTTTTATTTTAAATTTTCTTGGACTATTCTAATCTATTAGGCCTTGAAGATAGTGGTGTTCATTTAAGAACCATAAACCAAAATTGTTTAGAAAATTTATTTTTGATGAGTAACACTTTTCAATTAATTTATAGATAACACTATTTTTCTTTATCATCTTATAAGTCAAAATTGATAGCGGGTTAGCACCTAAAAACCATTTTAGCTCTGGATGTTTTTCTAGAAAGTATTTTGCAGATTCGCCTTTAAAAACATTACGCTCAATAACACCATCGTCACTAACCACATGGTAATGATAGTTAATAGCATCTTTTAGATAAAAAATAGGGATTTTTTTCTTGGAAAACCTATATCCAAGCTCTATATCTTCCCATCCATAACCTGTGAATTTTTCATCAAAACCATTTTCAGTAACAAATATAGATTTAGGAAATGACAAGTTACCAGTAAGCAAAAACCAATACCCAAGCTTTGCCAAGTTTTTATAATCTCTTTTTATATAAGGAGATAAAACCATCGGATCTATCGGCCAAGTAAGCTTACTCATATTATAAGTTAAGCCTTCGAAACAGGCAGGTCTACCAATTTTTTTGTGGGCATTAACATGCGCTTCAACAAAGTTTTTTTCAGCAACCATATCAGAATCAGTAATTATTATAATATCCGAACTAGCAGCCCAGACACCCGCATTTCTAGCAGCCGCCTTCCCTTTATTTTCTAAAATAATATATTTAAATTTATATTTTGGTTTATAACTTTTTAAAAACTCTTGGGTGCCATCATTTGAAGTTGAATCGGCAACAATAACCTCAAAATCTGTACCAGGTATTGCCTGATCGTTAAAAGAATCAAGAACCTTATTTAAAACATTTTTTTGGTTATAAGAACCTATAATTACGCTTGCTTTAGTCATAACAGTTAAAAAGTATAGTGGAATTGTCTATTAATAAAAAGGCTTGTTTAAGCTAAAAAAATCAAAAGTGGGTTGTTGCAAATCACTGAAACTCGAAAGAATCTATAACACTTTCTATTGTGGACTCTGAATAATAAACTAAAAGCCCCAAGTATGTGATTTTATATTTAATATCAGCAACCACACTAAAAATCGCTATTCCTTTTTGGGTATTATTATTTAGTTTATATTCAACCCTCACTGCTGTTTGTTCGTTTATTGTCACATCGCTTGTAACTATCTCATTTACACCAGCACTTTCAAGACCTGAGATAAAAGGATCATAAATGATAAACAGATTATCTGTAACCGCTTCTGATTTAGTAATTGTTAATGTTTCTGCAACACCACCAAGCTCTAAAACATCTGAACCAGAAAACTCTATATAGGTTTCTTCTTCATTAGCAGAAACAGTCCAATCTGAAGGATAGTCTATTGAATAACCAGCCTCTGCAACAAAAGTTTTAGCCAACGCCTCTGCATCATCAACTATTTCTGAAGATACATTACAACCAACCAATAAAATCGCAAAGAAAACACACAAAACCTCAGTAATTAATCGCCATTTTCTAATATTCACTTTTAAAGCTCCTTTGCCCATATTCCAAAATGTATTCATCAATCAACATATTAATGTCATCAGCCTTTTTTCCAAACCCGACAATAAGTGGTGGGGAATATTGTTTTAAAGCTGAAAACTGTCTGACTACAAACCACCACACTATATTCTTTTTATTTGGAACCAAGCTAATAAAATTAATATCCTTTTTAATTATATATTTAATCAAATTAAAAAAATTGAATAGCGAAAAAACATTATGCTCTAACTTTTGATTTACACTATCCTCGAAGGAATCCTTGAATAAATTAGCAAACTTTTTTTTGAGCGCTTCATTTTTATACATAACCCTTACCCGAAAACCATTATCATATAGCCAATTTATATAGTTTATCAAAATATTTTTATATTTATCACTAATTTCAGAATCAAGATAATATAAAATATTAATAGAAGACCTAAACCATTCTCTTTTATTTCTTTGCATCATTTCCTTTTCAGAAACCACTTTTTCATTTATTACCTCATTTATCGCTAATAATATTTTTGTTGCATCAATAGCCTCCAAGCAATCTGGCAAATCACATTTATATGGATTGCAAATATTTTCACAAACACTTGGCTCACCAATAATTCTATTTTTTGTTTGCCAAGGCCCCCACCTCAACGACTTTACAAACTTTGTAGGTGAAACACATACCACAGCAACACCCAAAGCTGCTGCCATATGGGTAGGCCCAGTATCTGTCCCAACAAATACTCGACATTTTTTAATCACAGCCTTAAGTTGAGATAAGCTCGTTTTATTAGCAAGACTAATTATATCTGTACTTGCTAAGCTAATAATTTCATCTATTATCTTGATATCTTTATTTCCACCACCAGTTAATACAACCTTATAATTTGTGTTTTGGTGGATAAGATCTATTAACTGAGCATATTTATAAGGCAACCAGCCTCTATTACCACCACCTGTTGCTGGATGAATCCCTATCAACATTTCTCCCTGCCAACCATTTTTTGTTAATATATTAACAATTTCCTCATTAGAATTACCCGCTAAATACAAATCCATTTTTGTATTTATATTTATATTCATACCCCTATTTTTTAGAAATTGTCTAAACAAATCTATGTTTTGCTCTACTTCATGCCCAACCAAATTTCTAAAGCTCTGCTTTACAGACTCTGATAATAGAGGCCTTATTAACACTTTATTCTTATCACCTAACCTAATTGGAATACCTGCAAAAAAACATAAAAGTGCATAAAAACCATCTAAATAAGAAAAAATCACCATATCAAAATCAAAAGATTTTATATATTTCACATACCTAAAAAAACCCCTCAACCCATTAACCTTACCTTGCTTCTTCCAATCAAGAAGAACCTCTTTAACTGCTGGATGGTTATCAAGTAATGGTTTTGTATAGTTTTGCTGCAATGTATAAATGGAAGGCTCTATAAAAGTTTGCTTAATTGTATTTATTAAGGGGATAGCCAGCACCACATCACCGATTGCATCTGGCCTAATAATTAGGATTTTGGAGTTCTTTTTTATTTGCTTTTCCACGCTTTTTCGTAGATATCCATTACTTCTTTTAGCTTTATATAACGATGAATTAACTGCCTACAGTATATAGGCTTAATATATTGATGAATTGTTCCAATAATGAACTGAATCAAAACAACCTGCCATCTCGGCAAAGAACCTTGAATAATATTAATATTCTTTTCTTTAACAATCTTAATTATTTTCATTAACATTGCTAAGTTACCCATCTCATACATATAAACAGGAAATATTTTCAAACCATGATCTCGATAGCTATCGATTGTTTCAAATGAATTCACAAACTCTTTTTTGTTTTTTACAACATAAAGAACCCTATATGAATTTAACAACCTATATCGTTTACTTTCCTTTTCATTTCTGGCGTCATTAATTTCCAGTTTATGAACCAACTCCACAAAAACACTGTAGATAGCCCTGCCATCAACATAGCTAAAACACTCATCACTTGTGCAGCCCCTTGAAGCAAAATGAGCACAATTATATTCTTTTCTAAGAATCTCCACATAACTTACCAATGCACCCCACCTTGATGGAGGGTTAGGTTTTAGTGGTGAAAAGAAAACAATAGGTTTTTGTAAAAAGGCTGCAATATGGGTTGGCCCTGTATCTGGCCCCACATAATAGTCTGCAAAATCAATAAAAGAGACCAGCTCTTGAAGGCTTGTTTTGCCCAAAAAATTAACAACATAATCACCACTCAAACTTGCAATCTCTGGGTTTTGAGGTGATGGCCCACACAAAACGACATTAAACCGATTACTTTTCTTCACCAAATCAACAAACTCTATCACAGCATTTTCAGGTATCGGATAATTTGTGCCACCTGTACCACAAAACACCAAAATATTTTTACGCTCTGGATTAATAAATTTCTTAGCAATAGCAGCAACTGTTTTATCTGCCACACTATCTGTATACAAAGCTCTTTTTATCTTGTTAGACTTTATATTCAAAGGTGCTAAAAGATCTAAATTGAATTCTGCTTGATGACGAGTAAAATCTGTCCAGTCTTGTCTAACCTTTTTTGTATAGCAAAATTTTAAGCTAGGGTTTGTTGAATCACCAATCCTTATCGGGATCCTTGAAAGCAAGCCCAACCAAGCCATTTTGGCATCATTCCATAAAGAAATATAAGCTATATAGCCTTGCCCTTTAATCTCTTTTATTAACTCAAAATAATTACCAGCTTCTGGATCATAAGTATAGATTTTACTTATATGAGGATGATTAGAAACAAAATCAGCACCTATTTTAGAAGTTAGAAAAGATATTTCAACATCTGGAAAATTTTCTTTCAAAGCTTCTATCACAGGCAATGCTAACACAACATCCCCTAACCTATCTGCTCTTTGAACTAAAATCTTTCTTTTTTGAGACATCAAACACGTCCTTCATCTTAAAGTGATTTTTTTTAAGTGCACTATAATACCATCTATTCTATTTTTTATTTAGGTAACTATACCCAAACCAAAATACACAACATCCCCAACTACTTCAAAAACCTTTCATAGCTTGAGCCTATTGCTATTATTTCTAACTCTCTTTTATCAAAAGAACCATTATCTTCTGAATAAGAGAATCTAAGCTCTAATCGGTTTTCTGGCTTTAGTTGACCCATTCGCTCAGCCCATTCAATAAAAAATACAGCCTCTTTTTTATTAAAATAGTTATCCATATCCATATCATAAAGCTCATTATCACTACTAATTCTATACAAATCTATATGATAAACAGAAAATTTGGAGCTATATCTATTAATAATAGTAAATGAAGGCGAACAAACAACATCATCTGTTTTAAAGGTCTTCATAATAGCAGCTACAAAAGTGGTTTTTCCTGCGCCTAAGTCGCCATCTAGCAAAAAAAAGTCTCCTGGCTTTATTTTTTTGGCAATTTTTTTTGCAAAAAGCTCTAGCTCTTTTTGATTATTTATGGTTATTTTCATTTTTTTAGTATCCAATAACTCTAGTACATATAGAGCTTATACTTTCTTGCAAAACAGGGTGTATCAATCCTGGCGCTATTTCATTTAAGGGGATTAAAACAAATTCTCGTTCATGCAGCAAGGGATGTGGAATATCCAAGCCTTCTTCACAGATAATATCTTCACCATAAAACAAAATATCAATATCTATTGTTCTTGGATCACCAGTGCCTTTTGAATCACGACCCATATCGATCTCAATTTGCTGAGTTAGCTCTAAAAGCTCTTTGGGAGTGAGTATCGTCTTAATAGCAATAACACCGTTCAAATATTCTGGCTGAGTCATAGTTGAAACAGCTTTTGTATTGATCATTGTCGAGACATCTATTACATCCAAACCAGCAACTTCCTGAAGTTTATCTATCGCTTTTTGGATATTTCTCTCGCGTTTTGGAATATTTGAGCCTAAACCTAAGTATACTGTTTTCATTGTTTTATACTATTAATTATAGCACTAGCAACCACTAAAGCTTGTTTTGTTTCAGCCACATCATGAACCCTAAATATACTGGCTCCATTCACAAGCGCTAAAATATTAGAACTAATCGTACCTGCCAATCTTTCATTAATATCAGCGCCCGTAAGAGCACCAATAAAAGACTTTCTTGATGTTCCAACAAGAATCGGTTTTCCTAAACTTTTAAACTTTGCCAAGTTAGCTATGATTTCTAAATTATGCTCTAAAGTCTTACCAAACCCGACTCCTGGATCAATAATAACATCAGCTATACCAGCTTGCTCTGCTTTTTTTATAGCTACTTTAAAATCCTCAGAAATATCTGTTATCACATTCTGATAACTTGGCGAATTTTGCATATTTTGAGGGATACCTTGCATGTGCATAATAACTACAGGAACTTTTGCTTTACCAATAATATCTGCCATCTTTTTATCGCCAGCTAAACCAGAAATATCATTGATCATATCAACACCATTCGCCAAGCCAAAGGCAGCCACTTCTGATTTTGTTGTATCTAACGAAATAGGCACAGAAAAATATTTTTTGTACACTTTTAATAGCCCTTTTAACCTATTGATTTCTTCTTTTCCAGACACTTCATCCGCCCCTGGCCTTGAAGAAGCTGCCCCAACATCTATTATGTCTGCACCATCTTCGATCATCTTTTCTATATAAACCAAGATCCTATCCAAATCGATGAATTGTCCACCATCAGAAAAAGAATCTGGTGTAATATTTAAGATACCCATTATATAGCTTTTATAAAAGTCAAAATCCCTCTCGCCTATCTTCATATTCTTATTATATACTATGTAGAAAATTAGCCGAGATGGTGAAATTGGTAGACACGCTAGCTTGAGGGGTTAGTGGGAGTACTCCCGTGCAGGTTCAAGTCCTGTTCTCGGCACCAGAAAATCTTCTATGCAAAAAAAACTAAAATTAAATAAAGAGGACTAATATATATGATAAAATTTGGCACATCTGGTCATCGCGGAATAATTGGTAAGACCTTCAGTATTAAGCACGTAGAAGCAATCGCTTTAGCTGTTTCTGCATATGTAAAAAAAACTAACAATAAACCTAAGTTAACAATTGGCTATGATCCTCGCACTGGAAATTCACCCAATCTTGAGAAAAACAGCTTCACCAAGGCTGTAGTAGACACACTACTGGCTGAAGGTATTGATGTAGACTTTTTTGATACCTACACACCAACCCCTGTCGTATCCTGGTACATAGAACAAAACAAACTTGATGGCGGACTAATATTAACAGCGTCACACAACCCACCAGAGTATAACGGCATTAAATTCAACCCAGCTAATGGTGCCCCAGCCCCATCTGAAGTAACAAAAGAAATAGAAGAAACCTCCAATAAATTTTATAACCAAAATGTAAAACCAAAAAATATAGGCATAGTAGGCAAACTCAAATATGTTAATGCCAGCAAACCTTTTGCTAAGTCACTTATCGAAAACTGCTTAAAATATCTAAATATTTCCGACAGCGATCTTTCTAGCTTAATTGTGGCTGTAGATGCTAAACACGGCACAGTAGCTGCAACCTGGAAAGATATTTTTGAAGAACTTAACCTAGAAAATCATGCAATAATTAACGAAGACCCCCGCTCTGATTTTGGTGGAATTGAACCAAACCCTACTAAATATGAAACCCTAAAAGATCTCCAAATAAAACAGAAGGCTCTAAAAGCACCGATAACTTTTGCTAATGATCCAGATGGCGATAGACACACAATACTTGATGATAACGGCGTACCACTAACCCCAGAAGAAACCACTGTTATTATTCTTGATTACTTACTGCAAATTAATGCAAATATTTTAGGTATCACCACCACAGTAGCTTCTTCTCGAATAATTAAATCCGCCATAACCAAACAGAACCTAACTTTTAAAGAAACAGCTGTTGGGTTTAAATATTTTGCGCCTTTTCTTGAAGAAGCCAGAGCTCAAAATAAAATAGCGCTTGGCGTTGAATCTTCTGGTGGTTTTTCCACATCATTTCATACCTTAGAAAAATGTGGATACCTACCTTGCGTAATGTTACTTTTTATTATCAAAGAAACAGGAAAATCTGTTTCTGAACTTAAAAGAAACATTTTAGAAAAGTATGAAGCACCTTGTTTTAAAGAAGCTGAATATAAATTTTCCCCAGAAAAAAAAGAGAGTTTAGTTGATTTTTTCAATAAAACAACAAAAGAAACATATAGAAAAAACTTTAAAGAAGAAATCAGCAACATCATAAAAATTGATGGTGTAAAAATAATCTTTGAAAATGGTAATTGGGTCTTATTTAGACTGTCCGGTACCGAGCCTTTAGCTAGGATTTATGCTGAAACAGATTCTGAAACTGCATCAACAAAGCTAATTAATCAAGCCAATAAAATGCTAGATGCTATCTAAGACTGCCCCATCTACCCAACTTAGATAGTCTTCGCTACCCCTGATAATAGAATGCGCTATTATTTCTGGCACATCATATGTATGGCATTCTTTTATTAGAGTTTTGCAAGAATCATACAAAGCTTCTTTTGTCTTTATTGTTAATCGCCACTCTTTTGATCTCTCTAACTTACCTTGCCAACTATACACACTCTCTATTGGCCCTGAAATTTGAACACACGCTGCTAGCTTTTTTTCAACTAATAAATTAGCTATCACACCTGCCTGTTCTTTGGTTTCAACTGTTGAAATAATTTGAATATATTTTGAAGTCACTTTTCACCCTATTAGTTTTTTTAAAAAATTATACCCCCTATTCCAAGATAAAATCTATAGGAACAACTACTTTAACTTTCACAGCTTCACCATCAACTATTACAGGTTTAAAACGCAGATTTTTGGAAGCAGCACAAACCTTTTCTTCAAAATTATATTTATTATTATTTGAATATGTAATTTCTGAATAATCTACTCCCCCCTCTTCATTAACTATCATTTCCAGAACCAACGCACATTCTTCACCTGCTATTCTTGGAATCTCTGGATATTTGCTTATAAGTTGCTTCAAGATAACTGCCACATTTGTGGCATCTTTAATATCTATTAATTCTTTTTGCTCTATATTTTGTGATTTTTCAATTTCTGCACCAATATCTTTGGCCACCTTTTGTTTTCTTTTTTTAACCTTCTTAACAACCATTTTATTGAGCTTTGGCTTAAATAATTTATAAAAATTAGTAGGTTTATTAACTATTTTTGAAGTATCTATTCTCTGAATGTTAGTAACTGCGAGAAAATAAAAAAATAAAGTAGTAATTACAAAAGTTGCTATTATAGAACCATAAAATCTCATCTAGTAAGTTCTTCTGCAATAGCAATATTATCTACACCAGCTTGTTCACACAGATCCATTACCTTTACGGTTTTTTTTATAGCCGAATCCTCATCAGCAACTATTACAACACTCAAATTATTTATGCTTTTTGCCTTTTTATTAATTAGCTCAAATAATTGATCTTCCTCATAAAGATTTTTGTTTACATAAAAAAACCCATCTTTTGAGACACCTATCATCAAATTATTTGGTGGTAATTTTTCAGCATACCTCGCATCTGGTTTATTAATTTCTATACCTGGTGTTTTATTAAAAGTTGTTGATACCACAAAAAAGATCAAAAGAATGAAAATCATATCTAGCAAAGGAGCAATACTTAACCTAGCTTTTTTTTCTTTTCTTTTATAGGAAAACATCAGATATTTTCCTTCTTTTTTACAACCCTCAAACTAGTAACAACAGTAGCACCAACCTGCCTCATACACTTCATTACCCGCTCTATATAGCTATTTAAAATCGTATAACAAAACATAGTTGGAATTGCTAAAACCAAACCAGTTTCTGTAGTTAGCAAAGCCTCTGATATCCCACTAGCCATTGCTTCTGCATTACCAGCACCATAGACAGAAATCGCTTTAAAAACCTGGATCATTCCGGAAACCGTACCCAACAAACCCAACATCGGCATTATCTCTGCCAATACCAAGATTATAGACAAACCCTCTTCAAGTTTATGGCATTCTTCTTCATATATCATTTCTAAGCGATCTTTAATTGCCTCTTCAGAATAGTCTTGCTCAAGATATCGAACCCCTTTTCGCATGATCTTTTCTACAGACCCATCGACCTTAATAATTTCTTTTACTGATTGATAATCTCTTTTTTTCAAAAGTTCTCTTATATTATCTACATCCAATCGCCTATATCTAAAATACAAACCAGCCACCGAGAACCCTTTATAGCAAATCAAAAAGAATGCTACCAAAGCAACCAAGGCCAAAGGCCACATGAATAAGCCACCTTTTTGTATATAATCAAATATAATCATCACTAACCTCCTTGTTATTTTAAGGACTCCACCCTTTTCAACCCCTTTTCGCTACAAAACAGCTAATACAGTTTAATTAATAGGTCTTCGTCCTCTTAGACTCCTGGTTTTATAAGCCACAAACTCCACACCAACCACCTCCCCCTAACCCTCAAAACACCTAACCACAACTAAGCAAAAAAAAAGCATCATCAACCTTAGCTTTATTTATGGAGATATTAATATTTTTTATTACAACTCTTCCAATAAGCTGAAAAGCCATTAAAGATTGACTTAATATTAAAACAAAAAAAAAGCTAAATATTTATTCTTCTTCAAGCTCCAGCACCATAATTGGAGTTCCAGGGCCTTTATTTCCTTGATATTTCAACATAACACTGTCTGACTTCCTAAACCAATAATAAGCACTCCAAAACATCGACTTATAACCAGTTAAAGAAAATTTCACTTTTACTGCATACTCATCTTTATCATTTACAATAATCTTTTCTTCTAGCTCTTTTTTTATAAACATTTTATTATGCTCTAAATTATTAGTATTTAAGAACCAAAATTCTTTATATTTGTCACCACTCTTTATACACTCACTAAAAGCAGTACCTGCCGATTGATACCAAGGCGCATTATCAATCTTGATTTCTTTACTAATTTCAATACCCTTAAATCTGCCAACAACCTCAATAATATTATCTTTTCTAACTGCTTTAAGTTTTGTATTTTCCTTTTCTTTTCTATATATCCACTCAAAAACATTGTAATCTTTATCATTAGTATAAACACTCTGCTCATCTTGGCTCTTAAAATCTATTAGAACTTTATCTGGTCTTGAGTTAGTAATTTCTATGCTTGAATAAGAAACCACACCATACATTGTTCTCTTATATTTCTTTATATCAGAAGCCTCAATATCTGAATTAAACACAACACAATAAAAAACCATCAGCATTAACACAGATACATATTTTCTCATAAAATCTCCTCTAATATTTTCATACCAATATAGCATATATACCCAATATAAGATCCATAAATTATACAAACTTATATTTAAACTTTGTTATTATCAAACTTTCAGATAGCATGTAAAAGTACTCATGAAAAAAATACTATTAACACTGACTGTCGTCATATTCATCACAAAAACAGCTATAGCACTCGATATGCAGCCGAGCACCAGCCCAACCAATCTTGAATACAGCTATAAAGCATACAAAAACAAAAATCATATCTACACTGCAAATATAATAGCCAGGCCATGCGTTTTAAAAAATAGTTGTTTAGGTGTTTTTACAACAGTTAAAGGCGACAAGATAATAGAAATCAACACCTGCTACATAGACACTCAAAACCAAATCTTAAAAGTACATCAGGAATCACATAATGATTTAGACAAAACCTATTTTATCTGGGACATTGATAACACCAAAGAAACAGCAACTTCAAAATATATAAACCTAAAAACCAATCAAGAACAAACAAACAGCTTCAAATTTCTTAAAGACGGGCTAACTATCCAATCTTTTTTAAGCTTATTACCAAACATTCAACTCAAACCAGGCTATACCTTTGACTTTCCACTATTAGTACCACCAGACTATTTTCACTACCTAACCATGACCGTCATAACGACTGAATCCATAAATACCATAGATGGAGAGATTGAATGCTATAGGCTAGAACTTCGAATAAGTGGTTTATTTGGTATGATCCTACCAAAATGCTCTTTTTGGGTCAGAAAAAAACCGCCTCATATCCCCTATAAATATGAAGAGCCAAATACCACTTATATATTAGACTCTTATCAAATAAAGGAAAAAAAAGAATAATGCGTATCCAAAAATATCTATCTCAAAAAAATATATTATCCCGTCGTAAAACCGAAGAATATTTAATAAAAGGGTTAATCAAAGTTAATGGCAAAGTTGTTACAGAACTTGGCTTTCAGATAGACCCTGAAAAAGATGAAGTAGAGCTTGATAAAAGTGTTGAAGAGGTTCGTTCAAACTATATTTACCTTGCTTTTAATAAACCCAAAGGCATCTCAACAAACTGCCCTCAAGAAAATGAAAGAGAAATAATTGAACTTCTACCACCAAAATACAAACACCTAAACAGCATAGGCCGCCTTGATAAGGACTCTGAAGGGTTAATACTACTAACAGATGATGGAATATTTGCTAAATCAATACTCAATGCTGAATATCCTCATGAGCGCGAATACGAGGTTTGGATAGACATAGAAATGACCCCGAAAATGCAAACCAAGCTAGAAAATGGGATAACCTTATTCGATAAAAAAACACTACCAACAAAAATAAAACAACTTGGTTTTAGACATTTTAAAATCATCTTAAGAGAAGGAAAAAACCGTCAAATCAGAAGAATGCTACAAAAAGTAGGTGCCAGTGTTGTAAACCTAAAAAGAATACGTTTTGGATCTATGGAATTAGGAAATCTAAGAACTGGCCAATTCAAAGAATTTAATCCAAAAGAACAAAACTTTTAGCCAACAAAAACGACATGTCATTCCCAGTGACACTAGCCCCTCCCCCCCCCAAACACTACTGTAAAAATCCAGAAAGATTTCCTACCAACACTGACCTCGCCGCTGCTCGCGCGCTTTACGCTCTAACTCAGCATATGATTGATATTTGTTATCAAGATCATCACGGGTAATATTCAAAAACATCTTAGTCTTTTGAACAAGACAAACTGCAATATCATCATTCCATTTACCAAAAATAATTTTTTCTTTGGTTTCTTTATTAAAAAGAAGCAGACCTTTTCTATAAGTTTTTTTTCGCTCTGCCATTAGATCTCGAACTCCAATAAATCATCTGTCTTAACAAACTGTTTTTTTCCATTAACCTTTAAACCAAAGCCATGAATCCCTGAAAGAGTTGGCTTAATTGATATCTTGTCTTTTGTTACTTTGATCGCGAACCAATGATCTTTATGAAGCAATTTAAACTCTAGGTTATTCCATTCTTCTGGCAAATCTGGGGCCACCTCAATATAGTCGTCATACAAGCTCACACCAGCAAAGCTCTTCACAACAATATCAATAGTACCTGCCATAACACCACCATGGATACCTTCAGAAGTTGTACCACCTTGGGTATCATTCACATCACTTTTCAAAGCATTCTTAAACCAAGCCAACATATCAGCCTTACACTCTGGCACATAATGTAGAATCGCTGCATGCACAACATGGCTTAAAGTTGAACCATGGCTAGTTCTATGAACATAATAATCATAGTTTTTCTGCATAAACCTCAATGCATCACCAACCTCATAACCTAGCTCTGCTAAAGCCGCTTTCACTTCTTCAGGCTTCAAAACATAAAATAGCATTAAAACATCTGCCTGCTTCGCTAATTTATATTTATCCGGATCATCGCCTTCAGCTTTTAAAATCCTATCCATTCTATGAATATTATCGTATTTCTTCTTATAACCTTCCCAATCTAATTCTGCTAAATCAAGATAACCATCAAATTGAGAGATAATACCTTCTTTACTGATAACAACATTAATTTTCTGGGAAACATCTTTCCATTTAGCTAGTTCGTCTAAGCTAAAACCAGTATTCTTTTGAATATTGGACAACACATTTTCTGGTAAACCATCTATCATTTTAATAGCTGTCTTCATAAGCCAACTAACCATAACATTGGTATATGCGTTATCATTTATTCCAGGCACTTGCTTGCCATGATACTTTTCATGAAACTCATCTGGACCCATAACACCATTAATATGATATCTACCATCTTTTTTATCTAAAGTTGCAATACTTGACCAAAACCTCATAATTTCAATCATCATCTCTGCACCATATTTATGCAAAAACTCTTTGTCATCCGTATGAATAAAATATTCCCAAGTATTATAAGCAATCGCAATTGAGACATGTCTTTGACGTCTACTTAGATCCGGCCCCCAATCATCTGATAATGGATTATAATGAAACTCTTGTGTTTCTTCGTCACCACCATCAGCTGTTTGCCATGGGTACATAGCACCTTCATAACCATTCTCTTTAGCGTATTCACGTGCACCATCAAGTCTTTTATACCTATACATAAGGAGTGCTTTTGTTACATCAGGAAACCGTAAATTAAAGAATGGGAAAATATAAAGCTCATCCCAAAAAACATGACCACGGTAAGCCTCGCCATGCAAACCTCTTGGTGGCATACCAGTATCGATCTGTTTGTTATGAAATGAAGCAGTTACTAGTAAATGATAAGCATGAAGCCTCAGCACTTTTTGTGAAAAACGATCGCCTTCAACCACAAAATCCGCCTTTTCCCAAAGCGCTTTCCATACTTTCCTATGTGCCTCAAATACAACGGCATAAGAGCTTATCTTTGCCAAAGCATCATTTGCTGCACTTTCTGGGTTTGGAACATCTTGATCTTTTGATGTATAAATACAAACCAGTTTTTCAACTATATATTTTTTGGCTTTTGTTGCTTTTATAGTTATTAGCTCTGAAATCGAGCCACCTTCTTCTTCAATCTGCTTTTTAGTTTTCATTTCACCAGCACTATCAAACAAAGCAGTCTTGGCATTAACAAAAATATCGATATTAGATACATTTGTCTTAACCTGTAACCGCGCCTCTTTATTCTTTACTTCTGTTTTAACAAGCTCTATATGTTTTGAACTCAAGCTTCTATAACGAGGCACACCATCATTAATAAGATTGCCATCAATGGTTGATTTTAGAGTTATTGTTTCACTATAGTTTTTTGGAATAATCGTATACCTTAACGCACCAAAATGGGGATTATGCATACTTATTATTGTTTCTTGCTTAATTGTTGTTAAACGGCCACTTTTATCTTTATAGGTAACTAACCGCTCCAAAACTGCATCTTTCATATTTAAGTTATGTCTATAGTCTATAACCTCATTATCAAAAGGACTCTCAAAATCACCATCACCGATTTTTGCTTCAATTAAAAGCCAGTTAGGACAATTAACAAAATCATTGTTATAAAGTGTTCTGCCATGAACCTCTGTTGGCAACTTATTATAAAGACCTGCAACATAAGTACCTGGATAATGGATATCATCTTTACATCGCTCTGAAACAAAACAACCTCTGGTAGCAAAATAGCCATTACCAACTGTAGTTAGAGTTTCTCTTAGCTTCTCTTCTTTTGGTTCAAAACCATAGTAAGTCAGGTTCCAGCCATCATCTTCAATGCCCTTGGTAAACCATTTCTCATAATCAGCATCTGTTAGGTCACCCATATCGTTAACTGCAATATCAGCACCCATTGCTTTTAAAGTTAAGGTATCTATCTCACGCGCAAGACCTAAAACAAGAGCAAAGTTACCAGCCTTACCAGCTTGAACCCCTGATATAGCATCTTCAACCATCATGCATTCATTAGGCTTTAAACCCATATTAGCAGCCGCTCTAATAAAAATATCTGGCGCTGGTTTACCAGCCAAACCCAGATCCTTTGAAACATTACCGTCCACCACTGTTTCAAAAAGCTCTATTAGGCCAGTAGTCTCTAGAATAAATTGGCAATTCTTAGAAGATGATGCAACACCAAGCCTTATCCCCTCTTTTTGCAGTCTTTTAACAAAATTGATTGTTGTATCATAATACTCAACACCCTCTTCATCGATAATTGCGCGAAAAGCATCATTTTTTCTGTTACCAATCCCACAAACTGTTTCCTTTGATTTCGCATCATCATTCTCACCAAAAGGTAAGTTTATATCCCTAGACTCTAGAAATGATTTAACACCATCGTATCTAGGCTTGCCATCAACATATGGCAAATAATCTGCCTCATGTTCGAAAGGAACAAACTCTGTGCCGTTCTTATCTGCCACTTGCTTCAAATATTCATCAAAAGTCCTCTTCCAGGCCTTGGAATGAACTGTAGCTGTTTTGGTAACAACACCATCTAAATCAAATATCACACCTTTTATCCATCTTGAAAACATATTATTTCTTTCCTTTCGCAAGCTTATTTAATATTGCAACTAACATATCAGGCTCTGGCACAAAGTAACTATTTGGGCAAACCTCTCTAACCTTTTCCTTGAGCTCATCACTTCTTGTAACAAAAATCGCCCAAGTATCTTTTGTATAGTCCATAGAAGCTGGCACCATTGGCACATCAGAGTTAGTGTCACCACAAATCAAATTAGCACCATTTCCCAAATCAAGCCCTAAGGCTTCATTTAAGAATTTAACACCATCACCTTTATCAAAGTCTTTCAGCTCAACATCATCTTCATCACTTTCAATAGTAAGAAGCACCTCAATATCTGTGCCCGTATCCTCAATCCTCAAGAATTCTTTATCTGGATCAATTTGTCCTACCATATTTTTGATTATATCTAAAAAATTCCGGGATACATCTTCAGGAATAGACCCTGCCATATTTTGTCTTGCAATTGTTGTCTGACCAAATTTGAACTGCAAACCAGAACCAATAAATGTATATATTTGATATTCTTTCTTCTTGACCAACTCTTTTATTTTTTTATTAAAAGCATCTAACTTTTTCTGCCTAAACTCTTTAATGGGTTTTTGGCCACGATTTTGATCTTTACCTATATACCGCCTACCTTTTGCACCTGCATAAATAAATATCCCAGGTTTATTTACAGAGATATCTACCAACCCAATATCTTCTAATGGTGCTGAAGTTAAAATAACAGAATTATCAGTAACAACTTCGGCAAATCTAGATAAATAAATAGAGTTGTAAACAGACTGTGTTGAAGAGGCATAGCGACCACAATAATTATTTATTGTGCCATCTCTATCTGTAATGAAATTCCTTAAAGGTACATCCTTCAGAAGCTCATAACCAGCATTCACGGCCTCATCAAAACCTGGGTAAAGCTCTGCTAAAAAGATATCAAAAGCAGCCTCCCCATCTTCAAGAAACAATAAATCTTTTTTAATTTCATTAATCTCATATGAAAGATCCAGCCCTATATTCTTTTCACCACACAAAGTCAAAATATACTTATCTTCTTTTTTGGGAATATTTTCTAAAGCCACTAACATATCTCTAAGCTCTTTTAACAAACCATCATCTATACTTACATTATCTAAATAGCTAGATACAATCTGTCTTCTGGTATCTGCTGACTGCATCATAAGCTTGTAAAACTGACCTAAGCTTTCAATCTTCACGTTTTTTTAGCCCTCCATTAACCTTTTGGAATATTAACATTATACCACGATTAAGCTGTGCTCAATTTTCTGATATTTTTTCACAAAAAAATAATATACCCATTAATCACAAAAGCTAAACATTAATTTATTTTATTTTCCGGGGATCTCCCCTCCAAAACATCTATCAAATTCTGTGCTGCCATCTGAGCCATCTTGCCCCTAGTCCAGTGAGTTGCGCTTGCTATATGCGGCAAAATTACCACATTGTCCAAATCTACCAAACCTGGCTTTAACTGTGGCTCATCTTCATACACATCAAAACCAGCACCTGCTATCTTTTTTGCTTTTAAAGCTTCTATTAAGGCAACCTCATCTACCACCAACCCTCGGGCTGTATTAATAAGATAAGCAGTTTTCCTCATCTTATTTAGCTCATCTTTTCCTATTAAGTGTTTAGTTTTTTCATTTAAAGGCACATGCAAAGAAACAAAATCAGATTCTTTTAAAAGCGTTTCTAAGTCCACTTTTTGAGCCGATATCTTTTCTTCTAAAGTTTTATTTACAGAGTTACCAGTATACAAAACCTTCATATCAAAACCTTGGGATTTCAAAGCAGTTGCCATACCAATTCGACCAGCGCCAACAATACCCAAGGTCTTACCAGTAATATCACCGCCCAAAAACATATTTGGAGCCCAACCATCAAACTTACCTTCACGAGTAAATTTATCTGCCTCAACCACACGCCTTGCAACAGAAAATAAAAGAGCCCAAGCCAAGTCAGCTGTAGCATCTGTTAATACACCTGGTGTATTAGTAACGATTATCCCAAGCTCTGATGCAGCTTTGATATCGATATTGTTATAGCCCACTGCATAGTTAGCAAAAACTTTGGCTTTTTTAGCAGCTGCCAAAACTTCTCTATCTATAGGATCTGTTAATAAACACAAAACCCCATCAACATCTTTAATACTCTCAATAAGTTCGGCTTTAGTTAACACCCGATCTTCAAGGTTAATTGTTACTTCATAGCCAACATCTTTTAACATTTTTTCTGCTGGTTCAGGGATATTTCTTGTTATAAATATTTTTTTCAATGTCATTACTCCTTAAAAAGTTCAATAATTATTATAATAACACTAAAAAAATCTCAGAGACAAAATATAGCCCCTGAGATCTCATTTTAGAAATATTATCAAACCCTATAGCTTATTTATTTAGGGCATCTAGCCTTGCTTGAAGCTGCTGGAGCTGAATATTTTCTATTACACGATCAATCCCTGCACCAACAATACCGCCGCCATAAAATCCCTTGTTACTTTTTGTATGTTTATATTTGCTTTATAAACTATAATTCATTTCTACTTGAGATCCTTCAACTGCGCTCAGGATAACAGACAAATTCCCTAGCCATAAAACCTATTAAAATTCCAAAACCCCAGAAACCTGAAACTGAAGTGCATTTCCATTTAGTAGATACTCTGTATTATCATCCCCAAAATAGAAGTAAACATTACTTGCAAGTTTAAAACCATCTACTACTTGATAAGTGAAACCTGGCATTATCACTGATGAATAATCAACCAAGTTCTGGATACCATTTACACTAAATGTTGTAGAATGGGTTGGAAACTCTGAAACATTGATAAAGAAGGCCTGATACCATCTTGAAAACCGCCCCATACTATATAAGTTATTATCACTAATAAAATCTCTTTGAACTTGTGTCTTTAGCACATTTTCTTTATAGCCATCGCCATTATAATAAAGCTCATAGTTCAAACTTATTCGGTCTGACCTTTCCCAATCCATAACATAACCAACATCTACAGTGGCTTTGGGCACCCAATAGCCAGCTATTTTAGCTAAAGCTAAAGAACCATTTTCGTCTGCCATATATTCTTGGTTAGAGCCATAAGACATGGCAACCTCTGTTTTAATATCCAAGCTCATAAACCGGGTAGATGCATCAAAACCATAGTTTGAGGTATAACCTCGCCTATTCCACATAGATAACCCAACCTCTGAGCTAACCCACAAAAACTCATATCTAGTTACAACTGCAAAATCATCTAAATTTTCCACATCTGTACTATCAACAAACATATAAAAATTATTTGCTGCTCCCATAGGCACATGAAACTTAGTACCATAAGTTCCAGACCTTAAGGCATCCATATCATAAAAGCTTTTGCGTTCTGAATTTACAAAGTCTACAGGATTCCAAAAATAAGTCCTGCCAAATTTAAGAAATTGTTTACCAACCCTAACATACACTTTTCTATCTAAGTTAAAGTCCATGAATAGCTCTTTTACAGCCAAAGCGGTAGTCGCATTTGCAGTTGATTCACCAGAACTCAAGTTAACCACACTTAAATCAACAAAAGCTTTAACCCCTTTTTGAAGGCGTATATCTAAAAAGAAATCACTATCTGTATAGTTAAAAAGGTTATTGTCTGCCCAACTATAATTGCCCTTTTTCATAAGCCAGTTACGGTTAATACCATAATAACCAAAAGATCGGATCTGGCCTGAAAAGCTGACTGATTTTTGTTGGCTATATTCAATGATTTTATTTATGGGTTTTTGAGACTCTTCGATTACCGAATCACTGCCGAATAAAGCTGCTTCATCTGTTGACTCTAACAAGTCTATGTCTTGGGCAAAAACAGAGCTACTAATTAATAAAATTAAAAGAAAATTCGGTAGTTTGTTCATAATGTTATTTTAACATATATCAGACTATTCGGGATTCAATTCCCGTTTAGTCTTAACCATTCGGAAATGTACTTCCGAATAGTCAAAAAATCACTTACTCAGATTCTCTAAATAAGCTTTTGTGAAAACAGTGTCTTCTACAGGGCTAAAAGAAATATCCTCGATCTCCCACAGAGTTCTATTTCCCTTTTCAAATTCATCTACAACAAGCTGTTTTTTCGCAATAAACTTTTTATCAACTTTGGTATATTTCAAAAAGTATTGGGTATACATTAGAGATCCAGACAATGAAAAACCCTGCTCTTTTAGCGGTAAATAATTATCACACCTTACCCACATTTTTTTTTGGGGGTAATCAACATCAGGAACTGTAGCAGTTATTTCTATCTCATAGACTGGGATTTTTCCTAGCATCTTTTCTTTGATAACTTCTTTACCGTTGCTATCTTTAACAGATTCATAACACTCTACATATTTCGGTGCTTCAAAGTCGCCAGCATTTGCGTCTGTACCAGCTATGCTCTCGTCACGGCTTATATGCTGGAACGTGCGAGTATTTCTTCTGTACATCCAAAAGTTTTTACCAGATTTTAGGTAACCGTTTCCTTTTTCTGATTCCGGTTTGGTCATTACAATTAAAAAAAGATCATCTGCATCTTTAGCATAATAGACCGCCTCCATAAGCTTTGTACCTTGCTCCACATCTTTTCTTACTATACTTACTTTTGCTGTAATATCTTCATCTAGCTTTTGCAGCTTATCTACTGTTTCTAAAATATCTGTTACTGTCACAGCATAAGACGGCAACGCAACTATTAAAGCTAAAACTAAACTTAATATAATTTTATTCATTTTTATCATCCTCACTAATTCATATGTCGCAATGCATCTGCTGGCTCTAAATTAGCTGCAGACCTTGCTGGGAAATAAGCTGTCACAATTGTAAAAACAAGCACAAAAAATAAATTAAACAGAACCATCCCAACAGTTGGCTGAAAAAATAAACGCCTATCTACCATAAACATATTAAAAAAGTTTTCAGCAGAAAACTGGTGTAGCGTTAATAGCCTCATAACACCAAAAGAGCCTGCCACCCCACAAACCCAGCTAATCACTGTCAACATCATGGTTTCTAACAAAAATATTGAGCGCACACCCTTCTTGTTCATACCCACAGCTCTAATAGTACCAATCTCTCGGGTACGCTCTCTTAGGCTCATCCTCAAAGAATTAAAAACCCCAATCATCACAATAAAAAAGATAACTGCAGCTGCCATAAAAGTAACTAAATTAAAAACTTTTTCTAGCTTGATAACATCGCTAGCTGTTTCGTACATACTAGCAACATCCATTGCTGGCTGCACCTGTTTTTTTCGCATAAAATCTTTGATTTTCTTATTAAACTGTTTTGTAGTGCTGGTACGTTTCATCATATACCATTCTGTAGCCAACCCTGATTTTAGCTTTGAGCTTGTATTAAGGCTAAAGTAGTTATCTACTTCACCAGTATTCTCTGGCAAATTAAAATTATGCACCCTAAAGAAGTCTTTGTTATTAACCAAAACCCAAGTATCTGGCACATTACCCCTAAAATAAGCCAAGGCTGCAACCTCAAATTCAGCCTGTGCCTTTTCGCCATACTTTGTTTTAAAATTCACCTCAATTTTATCGCCAACTTTTTTACCTAGTTTCTGGGCTAATTGAATACTTACAACAGCACCCTTTTCATCTAGATCCCAAAGTTTTTTTGATTTGATTTTAATTGCTTTTAAAATATCTTTATCTAAAGCTTCAAAACTGAAAGGCACACAAAATATATCATTTAGGTTATTAGCTGTTCCTTTTATATAGGCCATTTTCGGTTGCAATACTTTATGAAGTTTATCTGCAACCGCTACCGCTTTAGTAGGATCTTTTAAAATCAGCTTAAACGCACCTGTCTCATTTTCTTTATAGCCAGCAATTTTCCTCATATCCAAAACAGGTGTATACATAGCATAATCCATAAACATGTTTTGGCTTTTGGTAATTGCGACTACTGATAAAATCGCTGTTTGGTTCTGGTTATTTATGTTTTGGAATCTAATACGAATTTTATCGCCAATATCAACATTCAAATGCTTAGCTTTTGATTCTGAGATTACCACAGGGTTATGGATGCCAGCCTCATCAAAACTTGTCAGAGAACCTCTATCAACTTGCAAATAACCCCTAAAGTCTTTGTCCATCTTAACGCCCATCACAACGCCATAATCGCCTTTGCCATTACCCACAGCTCTACAAAAAACGTTCACATCTTCATGAATACCTTTTACCTCTGGCACTGTTTCTTTTATCACAGCCAAAATCCGGTTTCTATCCCTCACAATCGGTGAAACAATATTACCTCGTTCAACCATATTAACTTTTACGTGGCCTGCAACATAAACCACTAGCCGATCTAGCAGTGTCACTGTTATACCCCTAGAAAAAGAGCTGGAAACCGTAAGCACCACAACCCCAAACGCAATGGCTATACCCAACAAAACATTCCTTCTTTTTTGTCTAATTAAATTGCGCCAACTAATTAATAATAGAACTCTCATAACCTAATCCCTCGAAATTGCATCTAATGGAGTGATACGCCTTGCAACAATAATCGGGTAAATAACTGCCAAAACCGTAACCGCCACTAACTGCACAACACAAAGCAAAATATCAGTTGCACCCATCAATGGGTTAAAAGTATCGCCACCATAAAAAATCTGTAAGAACTCATTAGTTGTGGTGAGGTTTAAGCCAGCCAAAATTTTTATAGTAATAGCACCAACAACAACCCCTAGCCCACCAAACATAGCAGCCAAAATAAAAGTCTCTGCCAAAAACATCTTAGAAATAAGAAATTTCCTAGCACCTACAGCCCGCATCATCCCAATCTCTGAGATCCGCTCCATAGCTGCCATACTTAATGTATTCATAATAATAATAATCGCCACAAAAAAGATAAACGCCACAAACATAAAAAGCGCACTTTTCATTAGCATCGCCAACTGCCCCATCAAACCAATAGCCTTGTTCCATTTAATAGCTCTAATCCCTAGCCCATTTTCTTTTGAGATCTTTTCTATTTTGGTAATTGCATCGTCAAGACCAACGCCCGGCTGCAGTTTTACAAAAACCACATTATAAACACCATCTTCTAAATCTTGGATTTCTTTCACCTTTTCTTGAACCTTAAAAATATCATCACTAAGCACAATATTATTTGTGCCACTAACATCTTCAAATGAACTAGAAAACATCCCTTCCAGGGTATCATCGTTCAAGCTAAGCAAAGCCTCTTCTTCTTGGCTCACCTGGCTCTTCACATCTGCGGCTGTAAAATAGCCCATACATTCTCTTAAAGATTCGATATCTACCAGGCTATAAAAACCCAAAACACTATTAAGCTGTTTAAACTTAAATACACCCTTAACCTCTGCCAAAATATCCAAACTAGAGTTCTTTCGGCTCAAACCCATAAAAACCAGCTCTTCTCTAATATCTAGGTTCTTAATATTCTTTTTCGCATCTTTGGTGAGGTTATCCAAGTTCAAAGCTTCGTTTTGGGGCTTTACCCAATACCCACAAAAATCATAGAGCCATTCCCTGATCTTTTTATCAACCAAAACACCTCGCTCGTCACCAGCCAAAAACTCGCCTTCTACAATCTCTAAATTTTTGTTAAAAAAATTGTAGTACTTTTCAAACTCTATACCTAATATATATTGATCTATCGGCTGACCTGAATCATTTAAGATCCAGACATACCCAACACCAGCAGGAAGAATACCCTTAATAATATCCACGTCTACCAGCTCATTTTTTATTTGCTTGAAATTGTTTATAGGTTGCACTGTTTGGCCGTTCATAATAGCCAGCACAGAGTCTTCTATTTGTTTGTCTGAAACTAGTACTAAATGCCCAGAAAAACTATCAACTATATTCTTTTGAAAGCCATCATCAACACCAGAGATTATGCCATTACCAATAGTCATAATCAGCGCACCTATAAAAATGATGCTGCCAATAACTACGGTCTTGCCAATGTGCCTTCTAATATTCCGCCAAGCTATTTTGAACATTAAGCCCATGCGTTATCCTTGTACTATCATGCCGTCACGAAGCTTTACTACATTTTTTGCATATTCAAGAACTTCTGGGTCATGGGTAGAAAAGATAAAAGTGACATTTTCTTCTTCATTCAAACGCTGCATCAAGCTCAAAATCGAGTTTCCAGTCTCAGAATCAAGGTTTGCTGTTGGTTCATCAGCCAACACTATTTTAGGACTAGTTACTAGCGCACGTGCAATTGCCACCCGCTGCCTTTGCCCACCAGAAAGCTCTGCTGGTTTATGCTTAATTTGATCTTCGATTTGAACTTGTCTAATCATATGAAGCGCACGTTCACGAATCTGTTTTTTACTAAACTTATTCATCAATAACAAAGGAAACTCTACATTTTCCATGACATTCAAAACTGGTATTAAATTAAAAGATTGAAAAATAAACCCAATTTTAAAAAGCCTTAGGTCAGTAAGTTTATTATCATTAAGTTTTGAGATATCCACGCCATCAATCAACAGCTCACCACCTGTTGGTCGATCGATACAACCAATCATATTTAAAAGCGTCGTTTTACCACTACCAGAAGGCCCAACAATAGACATAAAAGCGCCCTCTTTAATAGCCAAATCAACACCACGCACAGCTTTTACAGTAGTTTTACCTAAAGAATAATATTTTTGGATATTTTTTAAAGATACAATGCTCATAGCTAGTCTCCTTTTATAAGCTAAATTGTAGCAGTTCGCTCTAAAAGGTGCCAGGCACCGGTATGTAGAAAATGCCTGACATACGTCAACTTTTTTCTAACGCTAACCAGGCACTTTTCAGGGCTAGGTGCCTGGCACGCTTGTTATCAAAAAATCAAAGGTTAATTAAAATACAATTCCTAATAGCCATATCATGAGCATATCTAACGGCCTTACTCATAGTAAAACTACGTACATAGTCTTCTTTACTAATAACCTGCACAACAATATAAGGTTTTAATCGAGCATAATTACCCCTAATTTCAGGCATCAATTCCATTAAAGATCTCAACCCTTCTATTTCTTTAGAAGCACTCACATCTGTCATTATTCTTTCAATAGCCTCACAAGCCCCAGGATTTGCATACAAGATCTGCTCTTGTTCACCAACTCTTCTCATTAAGTCTTTATCAACCATTGAGTTAGGCTTTCTGGCTTTAAGCCTAACTCTATCATTCGAGATTGGCAAAACATACCTTTCCGACTCATCTAATGGCTGATAATTAAGTGTTATGCGAACAACTGCATGATCATCTCTAACACCAGCCCAATCACAAACCATCTTGGAAATAGCGCTATACTTTTCTTCCGTTGGGCTAAAGTCAGCCGCATTTTCTCTATTACAAACAAAAGGCAACCAACCTAAAAATCGGCTACAAACCTCCATACCATAATCACTATCACGAATAGCCTCTTTTGCCTCAGAAGCATTTTTCTCAAACCAGTCAATAATTGCAGCTACGCCCTCAACATTACACAACTTAATAGCTGTCTCTAGAACATAATAAGGCTTAGTAAACCCCCCTTCTTGAAAAAACTGTGTATTCATAACCCCGCTATAATCCCAAACAACTTTACTGGGTGCTTTAAAATTCCTATAACAAAGCTCATTAAAAGCTACCAACCCCTCAACATCGCCCTTCTTAGTCAGATCAATTGTTGCAAACTGTCCAATGCCATTCCAATCTGAAAAAGAAAATTCACTTAAATCCTTAGGCTCCCCATATAATTCACCTCTCGCCCTTCTTCCACTAAGCTCTAATCCCACCAAGTAATCCACAACTTCTTTTCTTTTATTAACTGCATACATTGAAACTACTTTATACAAAAAAAATCTCCCTTTAAATTGTATTTATGAATAACCTTATAATTGTCGAAGAACCCTATTAATAATTGCACCAATAAATATTAATTAATAACAGCAAATATGAATTATTAATGACAAATACATGAAAAGTTATAAAATTGATTAGTATCTTTTACAATAAATCATGGGAAAATAAGTGCCAAGCACGGATCGCTTGCTACCCTAAATTATTTACAAACCACATTTTTCGTTAGCAGGGACTGCAATTTTTATATATTTAGGATCTGGCAAATTCAAATTATCCATTAGCTCCACAAAACCATCTCTAGTCTGATCTTTCAAACGAGGATTAGTTTGCTTTTCTTGCAAAATAGTAGACACATGTTTGTTATGATAATCATGAGCAGGATAAACCAAAGTATCGTCAGGCAATTTAAATAGTTTTTCTGTTAAAGAAACCCAAAGATCTTTAGCAGAACCACTCTGGAAATCTGTTCTGCCACAACCACCAATCAAAAGTGCATCACCAGTGAAAATCATGTTCTTTATTAAATAGCTTAAATGATGGTCTGTATGGCCTGGCGTATGAATCGCTTTAACTTTTATAGAACCAAGGTCTAGTTCCTGGCCATCAACTACAGGACAACTAATGCACTTAACATTTGCACCTTCATACAACACTGTTTCACAACCAGTTTTTAAATGCAGCTCACCAGAACCTGTAATATGATCAGCATGAACATGGGTATCAAGTACATATTTAAGATTAAAGCCCAACTCTTTTATTTGCTTTAAATAGCTATCAACATCTTCTTTTACAGGGTCAATTAATAAACATTCTTTAGTTTCTTCATCTGCTATTAAATATGTATATGTTGATGTTTCTTTATGAAATAATTGTTTAAAAAACATTAAAACCCTCCTGATTTATATTGAACCCAAAACTTCTTGGGCATGTCCACTAGCTTTCACATTCCCCCATATTTTATCAATAATACCCTCTTCATTTATCAAAAAAGTTGTACGCACAATCCCCATATATTTCCTGCCATACATACTCTTTTCTCTAATAACATCATAAGCCTTACAAACCACTTCGTCTTTATCACTAAGCAGCATTATTTTAAGATCTTGTTTATCTCTAAAGTTACAATGCGATTTCACAGAATCTCTAGAAACGCCCAACACAATCGTGTTTTTTGCTTCAAAACTGGATAATAAATCAGTGAACTCTTTAGCCTCAATAGTACAACCAGAAGTATTATCTTTAGGATAAAAATACAAAACCACTTTTTTGTTTAGATCTTTTAGACTTATTTCTGAACCATCATAAGCTGGCAAACTAAAATTTGGGGCTTTTTGACCTGGTTTCAACACAACCTTCTCCTTATTAATTTCATTATCACTAAAATAGTATATGGATAATATTTTAGTGGCAATAAAAGATTATATGGATCCCCACTTTCATTTAGAAACAACCAAATCATGCTGCTCTGCAACAACGCACGCACACTGCTCTTTAGATGTCACTTTCCTAATATGATATTATTAATAAAATCAAAAAAAGTTAGGAGCTAAAAAATGCCAAACACCATCACCCAAAACCTAATAAACCTACTACTATTCCTAATAGCACTAGCAATACCAATATTAATAGGAAAAATTGTGATAAAGCTTTTAACAAAACCCCTAAAATTCAAATCAGTAAGAACCATGTTCTTTTTAATGCCTTTTGGTTTAAAAAAAGCCAAGGCAAAAGGAATAGACATTGTTATTCAGTTTTACCTTACAGGGCAAGAAAAAATCACCAGCTACCTAACCATAAAAAACCAAAAAGCTTCTTTTAAGAAAGGCGAACACAAAAACCCAAACACCACTATCAAAACCAAAAGCGAAACCTGGCTAGCAATAGCCAATAAAGAACTATCACCAGCCAAAGCCTATTTTGAAAAGCTAATAGAAGTATCAGGTGACGAATCTTTATTACTAAAGCTTACCAGCCTTTTTGAAAAGACTAAAAAACAAAAAACCAATGTTTCTTCATTCAAATTTGGCACACTAAAACCAAACACCATAAAAGATATCCTAGTAATAGACGGCGGCCCTAGAAATGATGATTTTAGTAAAAGCACCTTTATTGCCAAAAAATTCTGTGAAGGCGCCAAAACAGCTGGTGCAAATATAAATTATATAGACCTCAAAACCAAAAACATTAACCCCTGCGTGGGCTGCTTTACCTGCTGGAGCAAAACCCCAGAAAAATGCATTTATGATGATGATATGCCAGAACTATTAAAACTAGTTAACAATGCAGATCTACTAGTTTTTGTTACACCTCTATACGTGTTTTCCGTTTGTTCCCAACTAAAAAAGTTTCTTGACCGGATAATACCCAACCTACAACCATATTTAGAAATTTTAGACGGCACTACTATCCATCCACTAAGACACCCAACAGGTAAAGATCAAGGCATTGTAGTTTTTTCTGCTAGCGGCTTCCCTGAAATTGCTGATAACTTTGATGGTATCTCAGCTATCTTCCGTTGCTTTGATAAACATTCTGAAAAAACCAAGCTACTAGGCGAATTTTTCTTGCCAGCAGCAGAAACACTAGCACACCCTATGTTTATTGAGCGTCGCAACAAAGTAGAAAAGGCCTGTTTTGAAGCTGGAGCCGCAGTAGTAATCAAAGGCAAAGTAGATCAAAAATATATTAGAGCTATCCAAGAATTAGATACCCAAATAGAAGAGTTTAAAGATCAGGCAAATAATTTTTGGGGAATTATAGAAGGTAAAAAAGCTTATGCTAATTTTATACCTAAGCTCTATTCAAATATACCCAAACCAAAATAGAAACTAGAACTCAAATTTTCATTTTGGTTTGGGTACACAAAGAACTAACAACAAAATAAATACCCCCCTAACGCAATATCCTTTTTTCCTCTTTGTGACGAACACACTTCCTCATCACCAACAAAGTTTTTTCTTCGTTACTAACTTCATTAAAAAATATCCGCCTATCGCTATTACCTATCTTTAAATAATACTTGCCATTTTCGAACCTTAGCCCCTGACCAGCCTTTGGAGGAACAAGTCTTAGTTGTTGAAAAACTTTCCCAACTCTATCAGCTAAAGAACCGTCAAGCTTCAAACAATCCGAGTTATTTAAAACAAACAAGCCATCTTTCAGCCTCACAATAGCATTGTCACCCGGATACTCATAACTGTCCCCCCTATAACTCCAAACCACACTTTCTATTGCTGAAATAACACTCCTCATCTCTGCAATATAAGGTCTCTCATCAGAAATAACAGAAGCCTCATCTTTACTATCTAATTTTTCAGATAACAAAACCCCTGAGCTAAGCTCGGAAACAACCTCAACACACTCAGCACCAACAAACGCAGACGCTAGTTCCACATCACAACTACCATCACTTTCAACAACCGCATCTTCAACAAAAGCCATTGTATTTTCTTTATATTCACTTTTATAGCCATCCAGTAAAGCCATTAAATCATCGAACCCGCCAATTAATTCTTTAGCAAAGTCCATAAATTTATTATGTAAATCACTACCATAAACTCTACGCCATCGGCCATCTATATCAACAACCCTTACAATCTGACCCATTTTTTCAAACTCACCAGCCTCTATCTTTTCTCTAATATAAATATATGTTACACAATTAGCTTTTGAATATGTATCACAAGCACTAAAAACATAATCTCTTTTAGCCATCATCTTTATAAGATTTGATGACATATAGTGAAAAAACTCTTTTATTATCATACCCAGCTCATCCACACTTTCTACCAAACCCTCATACTTCACAAATTCTACATCTGAATACTTTGGACTCAACAAAAAATCAGTTTTTTTCACAACATAGAATACACCACTAAAAATAGAGATCGCACCTTCTAAAACACCAGTCAAAGTTTTATTTACATCAACAACACAATCACTTGTCACCTCTAAAACATCACCAAGGGACAACCCATTGCACCCACTCATAGCGCCCATAACATATGAAGCCCTGCCAGCATCTCCTCTCACCTCCATGCCATAAAGATCATTGTTTATTTTTCTTTCAAAATCAGCTCTATGCTGCTTTCTTCTTTTTGTAACTATACTAAAATTATCCGCAGCTTCTTGTCTGTATAATTCATCCATAGACCCCTTTTTTTCAGCACACAAGCTACCAACATCAGCCCTAACTTGCCGAAATCTTTCTTTTATACCAGCCAAAGTCCTTACCCTCCCTCTAGCTTTTCTTCGAGGTCGTCTTCTTTTAGGTTTTTTTTCAACCATACTTATAACTTTATAAAGAATTAACCTGCTCGACAGACCCATTACAACTTCGCCCTAAGAGTAGCCAACTTCACCCTTAAAAAGCCTGCCAACACTTTATGATTAACAACCCTATTCATAACAAGCAGTGTCTGACAGCCTTTTCTTACAGATCTAAACAAAATACGCTTATCTGTCCCTATCATTTTTAAATAATAATGGCCATTATAGTACTTTATACCTTGTTTTCCTTTTGGAGAAACCAAACGAAGATGATCAAAAAGACTAGCCACCTTATGAACTAAATCAGAACTCAACCGCAAGCCAGACGATTCTGCGTCATTCAAAACATAAAGGTTTGAACCAAGGTTAATAATATTACCCGCTCCTGGATATTCATATTTAAATAAGCCTTCCTGCCAAATAATTACTGGAGCCTGCCGAACAATATCCTGAAGCTCTAATAAAAGAGGGCAAACAGCCCTATCTTCGCCTACAGACATCTCTTCATCACTTAAATTAAAGCTACTAACACTTGAACTATCTGAACCTTCTATAGAATCAGGCACCTTAACAGCACCTGCATTAAGCTTTGCTTCTAATACAGATCTTTCATCCAAAACTTCTACTACACCCAGATCTCTTCTTTTAAAAGGCCTATCAATCTTTGTTTTATATCTAGAAATCACAGCCCCTATTCTTTCTGATAAATTATCTATACATTCAAATACCCATTCTCTAAACTCTGCTCCCATCTCAGAAAAACCAACCCCAAACTTTAAGCCGTCCTCATCTTTTTCAAGAACACATCTAACACATGTGAATTCACCTAAATAAAATTCAGTATATAGCCCTATATTTTGTTCTTTTAAACCATCATAAAACTTATCAACAGCCACTCTATCTGTAATTATTTTTCTTGCCGTCCTATCATACTCTCGTATTATATTGCCCATACCAAAGCTCAGCTCACGAACCAACTTTGAAACTTTTACTACCTCAGAATAGGTTTGTTCATTGCATTCATGATCTGAAAATCCATAAAATCTATCTAATACCGGGAAAATCTTCACTAAAAATGCCTCGCATTCTCTCATCTGACTATCTACAGCCATTAACCTTTTTATTAAAAAACTTGCCTGCTCTTCAAAAAGAGCATTTTTAGATACCCCCCCCACTTTCTCAAAAAAACTAGACAAACTTAAAATCGAAACACTTTCCTCAACCCCTCGCACACCTCTTTCACGCCTATCTCTACAAATAGATTCAAAATATTTTCGGTCTTCAGGGTCTTTTTCTTGCAAAGCTCTGCTTCGTGCTAATAAATCAAACAAAAAAGCCTCACCTCCAACGCCTATATAAACAGAATCACTGGTGTCCGGTAAAAATAAAATAACCCAAGAATAAAACAGGCACAAAAAAACACGTCATAGACGTGTTTTTAATATTTAAGATAGGCTATCCTCTTAATTCTACTAAAAATACGGAGGAAT